>VFSW01000287.1_pt1 | contig 71026 bp, 55 predicted proteins | sample 5358111 | NCBI WGS metagenome assembly VFSW01 (sample SAMN11554181, study PRJNA540505) | mine drainage metagenome | isolation source: sediment from site ElyBrook_90M | place: USA: Ely Copper Mine, Vershire, VT | collected 2017
CACCTCGGCTTACATTCGTGCCTGCGGAATTTCAATCCACGCGCCCCTCGCGGGGACCGTAGAGACAGTGGCGATCAACGCTATGAGGCGTGCAACAATACTTGCGGCTCAATGAGCAATGCCAAACCGACGATCTAACCATAGACGAACACGGCTTAAAGAATGGCGCTGACCCGTGTTGCGGCTGCCTGAAAGACAGGGTCCGTTGTTTCCCGGAACGGGAATCAAGAGACGAATTTTTGTCCTGTCACTGGAAATTCATGCGTGTTAGAGTGGCTCCGATTCCCGATGAGTGCCGCTGCTGAAATCGCAAGGGCGACCGCTTACGCACACACAATTGCCGGGGAGTCTACGCAGACGTGGGAACCTCTGGAGAAACATCTCGCTGAAGTTGCACGCATGGCGGCACAGTTTGCTTCTGGATTTGGAGCGGCAGACTGGGGCTACATACTGGGACGCTGCCACGACTTGGGCAAGTACTCCGAGGAGTTTCAGCACTATCTTCTAGCGACGAGAGATCCCGACGCGGGAGCTGGGGACAGCCTTCATGGTCGCGTTGATCATTCCACCTTTGGAGCACGATTCGTAGCGGACCGGATTGGCAAGCAGAAGGGGCAATTGCTCGCCTACTGCATTGCCGGACATCATGCCGGGTTGGCGGACGGAACTTCGGACGAGGAGGGTGGCCAGCAAGCAACGCTGAAGTGGCGCTTACAGCAAAAAAATATTCCAGATGTGATTGCTCCCGACCTGGAGCTTGGTATTCCGCAGCTCTCACTTAAGCTGGTTCCTGACAAGGAGCAGGCTGCATTCCAGATTGCCTTCTTTGCACGCATGATTTTCTCGTGCCTGGTAGATGCCGACCGTCTGGCGACGGAAGCATTCTGCGATCCGGAGCAAGCAAAGCAACGCGAGCTTGCCCGGCCAAGTTTGGCGTGTCTTCGCGAACAGCTTTCCACATTCATGGCGGCGAAACAAGCCGCCGCTCCGAGTACCGCAGTCAATCGCTATCGTAGCGATGTGCTAGCCCGGTGCGTCGAGGTGGCTCAGCTCCCCCACCGGATTCTTTTCTCTGCAGGTCCCGACTGGAGGCGGCAAGACCTACTCATCCTTGGCATTCGGGTTGCACCATGCGTGCAAGAACCACTTGTGTCGCGTGATATACGCGATTCCCTTTACCAGCATCATTGAGCAGACCGCAGATGCTTTCCGGCAGGCGTTTGCGGACTATGCTGGCACAGCACTGATCGAGCACCATACCGATCTTCGGCCAGCACATGACACGCGAGCGAACCAGTTCGGGGCCGAAAACTGGGACGCCCCGGTTATCGTGACCACTAACGTACAACTGTTTGAATCCCTCTTCGCATGCAGCCCGCGGGCCTGTAGGAAGCTCCATCGACTGTCACGGAGCGTCATCATCCTGGACGAAGCCCAGATGCTTCCCATCGAATTGCTGAAACCCACGCTGGCTGCGCGTAATGAGCTAGTTGTAAATTACGGATGCTCGGTTGTGCTGTGTACGGCGACGCAGCCGGCCCTTCAGCAGAGTTCCGAGTTTCCCATTGGCATCCCTCAGGTGCATCAGATCATTTCCGACTGCCGTCCGCTGTTTGATGGTTTGCGCCGCGCGGAGGTTCACCACGCGTACCAGCGCTCCAAACCTCTGGTCATAGCCCGAAAGTATTGGGATCAGGGTTCTCCGTCTGGTGATGAAAGGTACCGGTAGGTGTGACTCGCGGAAACCCACTCATTCGAAAAGCGGGAATGAGTGGGGCACCCGGCAGGGTACTCGAATCGGCAAGCTTTGTCTGTAACCCAAAATTCCCACCCAAGCAAAAGAAGCTTGGGTGGGCCACCCGCCGCAGGACTCTCACACCGCTTATCGTCACAATCGAGTCGGACCTCTTGATTCTCAAGGGCTGCATCTGCAATCGATTTCGCCTTCGATAGCGAGTAACCGAACTCCTGCTGAAGCAGTTTTGTCAGCGGGATCTTGCGAGTCCATGATTAGCGCGAGAAAGAGTCATTTTGTTCATTTGGGCACACTCACAATAAAGGGAGCAGGCATAATGCTCTGGGTCGGCACTCCGGTGGTACTCCCCCATTTCCGAGACCTGAAACAAATGAGCACCCGGCGCGGCACTTACGTCTTCTCCGAACTGAGGGCCAGCCACTCGTGCGTCGGCTCCACTAGCCGAAAGAACTTCGGGTCATGAATGTGATAAAGGATGTGCCGGAACTCCTCCATGATGTCGCCCAGCAGGTCTTCCAGCGCCTCGCCTTTCACCGAGGAATCCAGAACCTTGGGAAGCTGCACATCCAAGAATGTGCGAAACGACTCCTCCAAGTCCGCGAAAGCGTGTAGCAACGTCTCCGGTTCGTCATTGCCATATTGCATCACCTGGGGGCATTTCGAAAGTCGCTGCATCAAGTCAGTAACAACCTTGTCGTCTTTCAAGAGAAGGCCACTCATAACCCCTACTTTTCTAGAACACTCTTGTATGCGTTCAGTAGTTGCTTAAAGTTGCGAAGCTCGCGAGATATCGAGCTTGTGTATTGGGAACTGCCCAATTTGGCTTCGTGCTCCGCGATTCTGTCTTCTAGGCTGCGAATGGCCTTTTCCACGCCAGCGCGACCGCGACTTTGGAGCACCCGCTCTGCCTGCGCAACCTGACCCGCTGATGGCGCAGCTTCGCCTGCTTCTTCGAACGAAAATCCACTCAGCACGGCGGCACCGCCAAGTCCCAAAAGGAGTTGGGTTCCCCCGCGCATAAATTGCCCGTTCAGGAAAAGGTTTACGAAACCCTGAAATGCCAGCGGAGCTCGGCCGTTGAATGGGTTCAAGTCTGCCGTTGTGACGACCGGCGGAGGCGGTGCTGGGGCTAAAACCGTGCAATGTACATCGCCGTTCGAGCCTTGTTTGCACGACGTCTCTGCCTTTATGTGCCGTTCCATAGCTGCGGACGCTTCGGAATGCCCGTTCGGGTCTCTGAACGAGAGAGGGTTGTTTGCCACATACGTGTAGAGGTTCAGGGTTTGCGGGTTGTTCATCTTGGCGTAGGGCACCGGCTCAACCTGCGCGCTCCAATCCGGCTGATAGAAGCGCGCCATGTCGCCCCGATAGAAACGCGCTCCGAAGTAATCGACACCCATATCCGGGTCACGTTCCTTGCCGTTGAACTTGTAGTTCTGTGGACAAGAGTTCACGTAAACTTGCTGTTCGCCGCCCCAGGGGAAATAGTCGGCGTCATAGCACTTGTTGCCATTTTCATCCACGATCACCCGTGTCGTTTGCAGGTTGTCGCCAAGGTAGTAGTACGGAGTGCCGGAGTTATGGATCGGCACACCAAAGTTATAGACCCGCGTGATGCGCTGATTGCCCAGGTACAGGTATTCGTTGGTGGCGGGCCCCTCGTTCTCTTCGATCACGTTGCCGAACACGTCATACCAGAATACTCTCGTTCCCGATGCCCCGCCCGAAGCTTTGACCCGGTTACCGTCGCCGTCATACAGGTAGGTTACATTGTAGTAGGTCTGGTACGTCCATTGGTCTTCGGCGTTAAACTGATTGACGACGGGGCCGCCCGACCCGGCCACCAAGTTTCCGGAGCCGTCGTAGCCCCAGCCAACCAGGTGATTGTTACCATCAAACGTCTGCAGCCAATTTTCTCCCGTTTGGCCGGTCACCGTCTTGCTCAGCAAGTTGCCTCGGCTATCGTAACCGTAACTGTCGCCCCAGGACGAAGAGGTGCTGCCGGCGGTAGACAGCCGGTTCAGGCGATCGTACGTGAACGTCTCCGAACGGTTGGCATTGAGGTTGTTGGTGATGCCATACACATTCTCGTTGTCCCCGGCGCCGAGATTGAAGTTGTAGCTCAGGCTGAACACCGTCCCTTGCGGGGTTGCACCTGACATTGTTGCGGGCTGTAAGCGCTGGTTATAGGAGTTCGCCACTGTCGCAGCGACCTGGCCATCGTAATTCAGGGATTGGTAGCCGGTGACCGCTCCACCTGGGGTATAGGTTGCGTGATCGACGAAGGTGAGCGATATCCCAAAGTCATCATAGGCCGCCCAGGTGGGCCGCGCGGCGTTGCTGTATTGGTACTGCACGTCATCGCCGTCGGGATAGGCTTCTTCGTTGAGGCTTCCATCCAGATTGTACCAGTACCAAGTCAATCCCTCGCTACCGGCAATAACCTGGTCGGTTTCGGTCACCCGCCCCATCGAGTCGTACCACCACGCGGTCTTCCCGGACGCGTCCGCCATTCCGGTTCGCCGCCCGACCCCGTTCGTGCCCGAAGTCGAGATGTTGCAGGAGCTATTCTGGTTGTCAAAGCAATAGTAGATCGTCGGCTCACCGTCGGAGTAGCTCTTGCTCGTGATGCGATGCAGGGCATCGGGATTGTAGGTGATAGTGACGCCGCGGTTGTCAGTCTTGCTGATCAAAGTGCTCGTCGTGTCATAGCCGTAATGAATTGGCCCGGCTTCCGGGTTGTTAGCCATCGTCAGCCGCGAGAGCGAATCATAGGCAAATGTGCGGTCGTTCGTCCTAGATTGCGCGACCTTGGTAAGGTTCCCGAGGCCGTCATAGCTGTAACTGGTTGGGTAGTCATAGCTGAATGGCGCCTCCCACACGTTTGTCAGCCAGCCGAGGGCATTGGTTTGGGTCTCCCGCGCGTTTTGCGCCTCGTCCTTCACCGTCGTTTGGTTGCCGGTGTAGGAATATGTGATGGCGCTCCCATCCGGCTGCGTCTGGTTGAGCAAGCGATTCAGCGCGTCGTACTGATACTGCGTTACCCCATACGTAGGGTCACTGGTGCTCCGGTACGGATTGGTGACTGATGCTTTCCGTCCGAGGGGGTCATACGTGATAATCGCATTATCCACGCCTTCCGGATCGGTATTCAATTGCGTTTGGATCAGCCTGCCGAGTCCATCAACGATGCCAATCTCTACTTTGCTCTGCGATGAAGTAATTGCTGTTGTCACCTGCACGCTCGGGGTTCCAGGCGAGTCGTTGTAGCTGTAGCTTGTCGAGCCGCCGTCGGGATACGAGACCGATAGGGGGCGGTTCAGCTCGTCATACGTGTAGGAGGTTCTTTGGTTGTTGGGGTCAATCTCATAATTCAGTACGCCAGTATTGGCATCATAATTGTACTGCGTCACCTGATTTAATGCATTGGTCTCCGACTGCAAGAACAACCCTGTACCATCGTAGGAGTAGGTCGTATAGTGGCTAAGCGGATCGATGTCCTGGTACAACATGCCGTAGCCGGTGTAGGTCTTCTGGTAAACGGCGCCCAGCCCCTTGTCGATCTTCGTCAGCAGTCCCTTATAGCCGCCCCCCGCATCGTAGTAGTAGTTGGTGGTAGAGCCGTTGCCAAGCAGAGGCGAAGTGACCTGCACCTGGCTCTTGAGATTCAACTGGTTGTTATTCAAGTAATTGCCATTTTGAAAAGCCAAGTACGTGTTGTCTGTCCTTTGCAGCGTGCTCGCTGTGCAACCGCCGCCAGCCCCGTAGTCATTCACACAGACGGTGCTCGGGTTGGCAACGTAAATGGTCCGTCCCTCATATTGGACTAAATTGTTGCAGCTAATCGCACCCGGCCTCGCCGCCATATCGCAGAACTGAAAAGTATTGGCAGGATATGCCTTTGTGGTCGTCGTTTGGGCGCCGTTGTCCAGCGTCGTGGTCACAGAAGTCGGCGCGACGGCGAGCACGTCGTAGGTGGTGTAGTCCTGGTAGCCTTGGTCGGGCAACCATTGATAAGCCGTATTCACGGTCCGCAAGGTGTGGCTGGCGTTATCTTGCTGCTGATACTGAGTTTCATAGATCGAACACATCTCGTTGCCGAGCTCGGTGCTGGTGTGGACGGCGACATTTCCAAGTGGGTCGGTGACTGTAAAGATGTAATTGTAGTTGCCGGAGCGTGCGCGTGAGTAGTTCCACGTCCACTGGTGGCCGTCACCGTCATTGAGCGTCCGGGTTGCCACCCGACGCCACCAGTTCGACGAGCAGGTTGCCTGTTCGTCCGTCCACGTATAGGAAATTGAGCCGCCGGTCGGAAGTTCAATCTCACTCAGTTCCAAAATGTGCCCCTGCCCACCTTGGATACTGACGGTTTCATAATCAAACTTGTAGTAGGTGCCATTTGGCAGCTTAATCTGTGAGAGTAAGAGCTCGCCTGCGCCCTGCGTGAAGCAGACTTGGTAGGTCACAGTGCCGCCGTTCTGCCCAGGCACTTGCCAGGGAGTCCAATTGGGACACGTCGCTCCGCTTCTGGGGGGCGCGGGAATCGACCTCCCGATCGTGTCTGACGCTATGCCACCGGAACCCAGGGGCGCCGTCATCTGGTTACCGATGGCATCTTTTATGACGCCACTGTAGGTGTCGTAATAATCGCCATTGGCATCGTAGATGACCCAGTCACTCCAGTTACTTGTATTTATGTAATATCCGGATGCATCCAACGCGCGCATCTGCGTTGTCTGACCTGAGCCGGGGTAAGCTCCCATCTGATGCCCTCCTCCGTCGGGGTCTGCAACGCTGACGAGGGTTCCAATATAGTGCTGGTCCTGTGGCGGGTCCTGATAGTAGTCCTTGCCAGTAACCATGGGCGCCGCATCCGTCTGTATCCACGCATCTATTCGCCCCCATGGGGTGAGGTCGGTTATTTGCACGTAAGAGCACTCGCCGCTATAGCATACCTGCTTATAGGCCGGGCTTGTCATACACAATGAAGTAATCGGCATGAAGTCTGCCGCCGCGCTGGGGATACGACAACAGCGGAATATGCACGTGCAGTCTGCCGGTCGTGGTACTGACGAAATCAATATTACTGCCCTGAAAAGTGCCGAAGGGCTTGAGACCGGCCTCCAAAGCCGGATCGGTCTGAGCCATCAAGAGCTGCGACGAGGCGACCGTGAGAAGAATAAAGCTGCATAGCAGCACCAAATGACCACCGCGACTTGATCGATCCATCAATTTTCCCTCCGGTTATGACCAGATCAGGACGACGGCCGCAGGATAAGATCACCACGTGGCGCGGAAACATCTTCCCATGGAGAGCCAGGCAGGAATCTCAGCGGCGAACAACATTTCTCGAATTGGACCCTTGCCGCTCACGGTGGGCGCGAACAACAGCAGCGCGGGCCAGTCTCGGGAGACCTGGGAAAGCGAGACGCAACAAATCTAAAGACGCGTCTTTGAGCATGTCAAGAACAATCTGTAGATGCCAAGAAAAGGTGCTCCAAAAAGGGAGGGATTGTTAAATAAGCCGGGTTCTAAAAAGGGGATGTCAAGAGAAAACACCTCTCCCTTCTTTCAATCCTTTCGGCGAACGAAGATTCCAGTACTTGCCAGCCATTTCGGGTCCCAAGTGAGCCTCGAAGACACTTTTTCAGCAGCCTGGCAGGTGACAATTGGTCAACTGGGTGTGCCGTCGGAAGGGGTATCGGAGCCGGGTTTCGGGGCGTGGTTACGGGCGCGAATGAGGACGCAGGTGATGTTGTCCTCACCGCCGCCCTGGTTGGCAGCGTCGAGGAGGGTGTGGCAGGCGGCCTGCAGCGAGGGCAACTGCAGCAGGACCTCGCGAATCTCGGGGTCTTCGAGGTGGCGGAGCAGGCCGTCGGTGGTGAGCAGCAGAACGTCGCCGCTCTGGGCGGGGAATTCGCCGAGGTCGGGGAGGGTGCTTTCATCGGTGCCGAGGGCGCGCGTGATGATGTTCTGGGCGGAGGAGTGCTTGGCCTGTTCGAGGGTGAGCAGGCCGCGGCGCACCTGCTCCATGACCAGGGAGTGGTCTTCGGTCAACTGCAGCAACTGGCCTTCGCGCAAGAGGTAGATGCGGCTATCGCCCACGTTGGCGATGCTGAAGACGCCGTTGTCAAAGCGGGCGGCGACCAGCGTCGTGCCCATGCCGGAGGTGTTCTTGTGCACGTCGGCGTAGCGGAGAATGGCATCGTTGGCTTTCTTGACGGCCTCGGCCAGAAGGCGGGCGCGGAGCGGGGCGTCGTCAAGATGGGGATTGTCGTCGAGGCTGGGCGGGTGCTCGCGGAAAAACTGCAGCACGGTGTCGACGGCGATTTGACTGGCGACCTCGCCGGCGGCGTGGCCTCCCATGCCATCGCATACGACGAAGATGCCGAGTTGCTGGTCGTAGCCAAAATTGTCTTCGTTGGAGGGGCGCACGCGTCCCGTGTCGGTGCAGCCCACCACTTCCAATTCGAGTGCCATTCGGGGAACAGTTTACCTTAGCACTTGGTATTTAGCACTTGGCACTTAGGTATTGCTTCCAGCATGATGCTGGTCATAGTGAGGGAGGCGGGCGCGCCGTATAATCGCAAGTTTTGCAGGACTAAGAGATGACGGACCTCAAAGTTGATCTGCTGGTAATTGGCGCCGGAATTGTGGGGCTGGCGACGGGGTGGGAGGCAACGCGCCGCTTCCCGCAGATGCGTGTGCTGGTGGTGGACAAGGAAGAGCGAGTGGCCGCGCATCAGACCGGACACAACAGCGGCGTGATCCACTCGGGGATTTACTACAAGACGGGGTCGCTGAAGGCGCGCAACTGCGTGGCTGGTGCGGCCTCGATGAAGCGCTTCTGCCAGGAGCAAGGGATTCGCTTTGAAGAGTGCGGCAAGCTGGTGGTGGCGACCAGCGCCGAGGAGGTTCCGCGGCTGGAGCAACTGCAACAGCGAGGAGCGGCGAACGGCGTGGCGGGACTGCGGATGCTGCAGCGCGAGGAGTTTCGCGAGATTGAGCCGCATTGCGACGGGCTTTGCGCCGTAGATGTTCCTTCGACGGGGATCGTCGATTACAGTGTGGTGGCGCGGAAATATGCCGAGCTGATCGAGCAGGCCGGCGGCGAGATTGTGCTGCGCGCCGAAGTTGTGGGGCTGCGCGAGGACCGCGGCAGCAATATTGTGGAAACCCGCGCCGGGAGCTTCCGGGCGCGTTACGTCATCAATTGCGCCGGACTTTACAGCGATACGATCACGCGCATGGCGGGAGTCAAAACCAACCTGGAGATCGTGCCGTTTCGCGGGGAATATTACGAAATTCGGCCCGAACGGCGGGAGCTGGTGAGGAACCTGATCTACCCGGTTCCCGATCCGCGATTCCCGTTTCTCGGCGTGCATTTCACGCGGCGGGTGAATGGCAGCGTGGAAGCCGGTCCCAACGCGCTGCTGGCGTTTCGACGCGAAGGTTACACCGGTGCGCCGCCCGACTTGGGCGAAGCGATGGAGACGCTGAGCTTCCCCGGCTTTTGGAAGATGGCCAGGAAATATTGGCGCATGGGCCTGGCGGAACAATATCGCTCGTGGGTGAAGCCGGCGTTTGTGAAGGCGCTGCAGAAGATGATCCCGGAACTGGAAGAGGCGGACCTGGCGCAAGGCGGCTCAGGGGTGCGCGCGCAGGCGGTTGACGCAGACGGCAATCTGCTGGACGACTTCTACTTTGTACACAGCGCGAAGATGATCCACGTGTGCAACGTACCTTCGCCGGCGGCCACGGCGTCGGTGGAGATCGGCAAAGAGATTGTGGAGATGATGGCGCAGCGGTTTGCAGTTGCCAGTAGTCAGTAGTCAGTTGCCAGTTGGAAAGTCTGCCCGCGACGACGGCAACTTCAGAATATTTCGCCTGTGGCCATTGTCAGTAACTGATTACTGGCAACTGATCACTGGCCACTGGCTACTGTTTCTTCAGCACAATTACCAGCACGCGGCCATCGGATTGGATGTTGCCGCCGGTGGCGGTCTTGGCTGAGGTGATGGGGTGCGAGCGGGTCATGTACGACATGGCCTCGACTTGGCCTGCCTGCTGCAGGGTGGCGCCGATGAAGTCGCGCTCGTGGTCTACGTCCTGATCGATGGCGTGCGTGATCGCGCCCTTCCTGCGATCATCGTTGGTAATGCCGACGTCGTGCGTGCCCGCGCCCGCCCAGATGGGCTGCTTTTGCGGGGTGGTGAACGGCGCTTGCCAGATGCGGAAGTGGTTGCGCTGCGCGGCCACCATCACGGCTTCGGCGCGCTCGTAGCCGAAGTCCTGCGGCCGGCCGAACAAGTAGAGAATGCTCAAAGGCACGGCGACGTAAACGTTCTTCTGCAAGGTGGCAAGCAGGGCGTCCACCACCGCGTCCGCGTTGGTCTTGTCGGCCGGGATCCAGGCGGCCGCTTTGAAGGCATTGGTCACCTGCTGCTGGGTGCCGACGAGAACGAAGTTCACCAGGTCGCCCTGATTACCGCCGCTGGGCTGATCGGTGACGCGATAGGGCAGCTTGGCATCGAGCTCGGCGAACAGCGGCTTGAAGTCGTAGTGGCTCTGGGCCGCGCTGGCGGGGGTGGCCGGCGTGCGCTGAATGTGGACTTCATAGTTGCCGTCGGGGGTTTCGAGCGAATCGGTGTTGATGCCGAGGTACAGGCGGCCGGCAATGGGGGCGACGAAGTTGCCGTTCGCGCCGATGAGAAAAGGCGTGGCGGCGTTACTGTTGCCGATGCGTCCCACCAGCGCACCGCGTCCGGCGGTGGGCACCATCAGCGCGCGCAGGGTGTCAACCCAGCCACGAGCCGCGCCATCCGGCGTGATGCCGGTGTTGTTGCCCATGTTCACCGTGCCTTTGGCGGTGATGTGCAGCGTGTCGCCAGCGTGGACGTCCATACCGGTATCAACCCATTGGGCGCTGCCGCTGACGGTGCGGTTGAGGCTGTTGCTGTTCGTCGCATTCGTGACGAGCGGAATGGCCAGGGCGGCGCGAGCCGGAGGGGCGGCGGCGATCGATAGCAGCAAAACGAGACGGGCGAAGCTCATAGCACGATTGTAAAAGTTGTCGAGAGCAGTTGTCGGTTGTCCGTTGTGAGTTGCCGACGATTCCTGCCGATTTTTGCCCGATTGGGGAGGTGGCCGCTCTTAACTGGCAACTGGCCACTGACCACTGCCTTTCAGCGCTCCGTGTCGCTGAACTGGAACTTTCCCAGATACATGGGATGTGAGATGGGTGGTTTGGTTGACGAATTATCGATCGGGTAGGGCGATTGATTGAGGGTGGGAAAGCCCCAGATATCGCCGTTGCGCATATCGATGACCGTCTTGCCGTACATTTGGGCGGTGCCGTCGGGTTTGCGGAGCATGGTGTAGCCCGGCTCGACAAAGAAGGGATACACCTCTTCCGCGTGAGCCCGCACCGGCGCCGGTCGCAGCAGCGGGCGGAATACCAGCATCGCCAGCAGAATTGCAATCACAACCAGCACGGCATTGGTAAAGCGATCGAGTTTCATGTTGTATTTTTCCTTGGTGAGATCGAGCGAAGATTTTACTCCCGCACGGCAATTACCTTCCGTCACATTAACTATCGGTAGATGGGATGGCTTACCACAGGGACTAAGGAAAGTCTGATTAAGTGATGACACCGTCCCCCGGCGGCTAAAGCCGGGATGATTTTGCAGTATTTACACTATTTGACGTAGTACACCGACACTCTCCATTTTCCATCTGTATCCAGGGTGGGGGTGGCGATCTCGATGGCCGAGTTCTTGTGCTCGAAGCTGCTTGCGTACTGCAGAACTACATACTGTCCGGCGGGCGCGCCGGGAAGGTCCTCCCGGTATTCGGCTGAGGTCAACTTGCGCGAGATCAGCGCGCCCAGTGGAGCGCGGTTGGCCTGTAGGATCTGTTGCCATTGCTCTTTGGCAACTGTGCCCCTCATAAGACTGGCCGCCCGCTCCCAACTCCGGTCATAGTTGCCGGAGTCGACCAGCTTCAGCCAGTCGGTGGCAGCGCGCTGGGCTGCGGCCTTCTTGTCTTGCGAACAACCAGCTATCCACAGCACGAGCAAACCAATTCCGATAAGACAAAGAATGTGTTTTCTCATGACGGTACTCCTTATGAATCGTCTGCCTCCAGCGATTTCACAGTTGGTGTATAGGGTGGAACGCCGCCTCAGCGGTGCAGTTCAGCTCCTGATAGAAACCGGCTTTACAGACGGCTGAAAAAGTCGAAACAGCAGATCGCTCGCGGGCTGAAGCCCGCTCGCGATGTCAAAAATAAAGGACTTAGACGCTGGCCTAAAGGCCAGTTCTACCCGAACTGGTCCACGCAGCGACTTCTTCAGCAACCTATTTACCGCTGAGCTAACGAAATTACCTCAGGCGCGAAAGCGCGCGGTTATGAGTTGCGTGGCATGGTGCACGCCTGAAAGGCGTATTCCACCCGTTGCTATACAGTTACCGTCAAACTGCCCTAACCTCCTCCGCCCGTCGTTTAACGATAGGCGAAGATCATGGCGTAAATGATCCAAACCACAACGCTGAAACCGATGGCCAAGGCGACCCAGGCAAAAGCCCGAAATACTTTGATCACGATCTCCGGCTGCGGTTGCTCGAGATGTTGTTCCAGTTCGCCTGCGTCCATCAGCGCCTGGTACTCCCGCGGCTTGTCGCGCTTGAGTTCCGCCAGCGGCATGTGGCCGGTGAAAATGGTGGTGTCCATGGGAAATTTCTCCGGTCGCAGGTGGGTGTTAAAGAAGTGGACGGTAAAGATGAAACCGGTGGCCAGCAGCGCCTCGTCACTGTGAATGATGGTGGCCACATTAATAAAGGCCCCGGGCAGAAAGCGGGTAAAGAAAACCGGAAACCAGAGCGTCAGTCCGGTGCAACCGATGACCACAATGCCCCAAAAGACGGCGAAATAGTCGAACTTCTCCCAGTAGGTCCAACGCCCGTACCGCGGTCGCGGTCCCTTGCCGATGAACCACTTTATGGTAGCTACAAATTCGTGCATGTCCCGTTTGGTGGGCAGCAAAGTATTGGGCCCGAAGAGAATGGAGCGCCACGAGACCTTGGAGCGCCGCTTGTCGCGGACCAGGGTTATCAGGTGGGTGGCGAAGGTGCTGAACATGACCACGGCGGCGGTACGGTGAATGAAGCCTGCGGTCTCGAAGCCGCCCAGCAGGCGGGCCAGGCGGAAGGCCCACGCCGTGTAGGAAAACTTGAGGGAGAGCCCGGTGAGCGCCAGCGTGAGGAAGCTGACAATCATGCAGGCATGTAAGGTCCGGTGCAGGCGGGTAAAGCGCACGAACTCGCGCCGCTCCGCCACCGCCGGTGGCAAGGCAACCGCAGGGGACATCCCCGGGGATGCCAGGGTCTCGGGGCGGCAGTCCGGCGCGGTTGCGATTCCGTGGTTAACGCTGACCATCATGACCGTCCTCCGCTCCGGAACCGGGCTGCGACGAACTCTCGCCGGCCTCCGCCTTCTCGGCGGCGCGTAATTCGCGGCGCATCTGCAGCGCGCGCGGGAGCCACAGCAAGGTATGCAAGCCGCTGACGGTGAATGTGCCCATCAGCAACGCCGTCATCCCCCAGAAGGTCCAGAACAGGTAGGGATACTTCTTGGGATCGTGGTGGGTGGCATGGGTGAGATACCCGGCGAAACGCCGGGTCGCACCGGAGTGGCACTTCCGGCAGGTGGCGACCACATTGGCGCGGCTCAGGTGCGACCGTGGATCGGTGACCCGCTGGATATCGTGAGCGCCGTGGCAGTCATAGCACTTCGCGGTTTTGGTGTAGCCCAGTCTGGAAACCTTGCCGTGATAGGTATCGAAGTACGCCGCGGCGAGGGCTTGGTGGCAATGCCCGCAGGTATTCATGATACCGAGCTTAAATCCAGCCAGATCGGTGCGGCGAATGGAATGCGCGGTGTGGCAGTCGCTGCAAACCGGCAAAGGTTTGTTGGTGTGGGTGACGGTGGCGGAATGGACGCTCTGCACAAACTGCTCTTCAATGCCATGGTGGCAGGTGCCGCACGTGGCAGGCACGTTCTTGGGGTTGACCGTCGAGGCTGGATCGGAGGCGGGGAGTTCGTGATGGGCGGTGTGGCAACTGGTACAGGTCGCGGTCACCGTCAGGCCGCTCTTTAACAGCCCCTTGCCGTGAATGCTCTCCTCGTAGCGCGGGATGATGCGGTGCTCCTCGCCGGTATAGATCAGGGCGGCTTTCTGACCCTCGCGGTGGCAACGGGCGCACAGGTCGGGAACATTGGTGGGAAAGGTGAGCGATTGCGGGTTGTGTTTGCCCATCACGTGATGGCTGCCATGGCAATCCTTGCAGTACGGCGCATTGGGATTGCCTTTGGCGTGCAATTGGCCGTGCGTACTGCCGGCGTACTCTTCGCCGATGGCTTCATGACAAGCGGTGCAATCCACCTTGTGGGTGATGGTTTCGCAGGGACGAAGGCGCGCGGCATTCACCTCCGAGTGGCACTGGCTGCAAGCCACCTTGGCGTGCTGCGAACCGGCGACCTCGCTGGCCCGCACAAACATGGAGCGCCCGTCGCTCGCCTTCAGGCGCTCGTTAGCATGGCAGCGCATGCAGTCGGCATCGGCCATACCCTGCGGATACAAGACGTTGCGCACCTTGTGCGGCTGGTGACAGTCGAAACAGGCGGGAAGGGTGTTGGCCTGCTTCTCCCAGAGCTCGCCGCGAATGACCTTGCGATGCACCAGCGCGATGTTGGCATGGCACTTGGTGCAGGTGGCGGCGATGTTCCGCCGCGAGATGGAGGCGTTGGGATCGCGGAAGGGCAAAATGGAGTGCGCGGTGTGGCACGAGGCGCAATTGGCGGCCACGATCAGCCCCTGTTTCAGCAGGCCTTCGCCGTGAATGCTCTCGGTGTAGTTCTCCAGGATGTTGTGCTCGGAGATGTTGCGGTTGCGCTGCACCGGCGTGCCTTCCTGGTGGCACTGGCCGCAGACGTAAGGAATCTTGATGGCCGCCACGGCGGAGCGAGGGTCGTTCACCGGCACAATGTCATGATTGCCGTGGCAACTGACGCAGCGGGGCGCCAGCGCATCGCCGCGCGCCAGGGCCTTGCCGTGTACCGATTTGGCGTACTGCTGGAACTCGTCACTGTGACACGATCCGCAGTTGACCTTGGCGGGCGTGGAGTGCGGGAGCTCCTTCAGGTCGGCGTGGCAGTTAATGCACTGCAAGGGCCCGTGGACCGACGCCGCGAACTTCTTCTGGTCAACGTACAACGAAACCGTACGTCCGCCGCGCTTGGTCGTCATGGACTTGTCGCCATGGCAGGCCAGGCAGTCGTCGTTCGAGATCTGCGTCGCGGAAGGGGCCTGCGATGCATACGCCGAATAAGCGAACAACAGGGCGATGACGAGCGGCAGCGCCTTGCGAAACAGATGACGACCCAGGACAAGCCTCCTTGCGCCTAGTGAACGTAGGTTCGGTCAACAAAGGCAATGGCGTGTTTATCCCATGCCGTATGACCGCGGTTCAGTGATGAGGCTCACATGCGGACGTGTTGTGGGAACATTGTGGTTGTGATGTCAACGGCGAGGCGATTCCGCCAGGCAAAAACCGCTGACGAACGAACCATCATGCTACTCGATTGTTCGAAGACGCCAACGGGACCAACTGCTGGCCACTGCTTTACCCCTGGCTGCGGACCCGGTACACCAGCGCGATGACCAGGAGGATGACCACCAAGGCTTTCAGGACGAAGCCGCGGCCCGGGTGGAATTCGTCGATGAGAAAGCGGTAGAGTGCTTCGGCGGTATGCAGCTTTCGTTGACCAGGTTCTTGTAGTCGAACGGCGCACCTAAAGGTGCTTCTTCAGAACGCGTGAAAAGTTGCCGGCTAATGCCGGAAGTGGCGGACGCCGGTCATGACCATGGCCAGGCCCAAGCGATTGGCTGCGTCGATGACCTCGGCATCGCGCACCGAGCCGCCGGGCTGAATGATGGCGGTGGCGCCGGCCTTGGCGATCTCCTCGACGCCATCGGGGAAAGGGAAGAAAGCGTCGGAGGCGGCAACCGAGCCTTTGATTCCGAGGGCGGACTTCATGGCGCCGAGCTTGGCGGCATCGACGCGGCTCATCTGGCCGGCGCCCACGCCGGTGGTTTGGCCATTGCGAGCATAAAGAATGGCGTTCGACTTGACGTGCTTGCAGACTTTCCAGGCGAAGAGCAGGTCGCGCATCTCCTGCTCGGTGGGCTGGCGCGCGGTGGCGATTTTCAGGTCGGATTCGCTGAGCGGGCGGACGTCGTTGTCCTGCAGCAGAATGCCGCCTGAAACATTTTTCAGCACCCACTTCTGCTCCATAGGGACGACTTCGAGCAGGCGCAGGTTCTTCTTGGCAGCGAAGATTTGACGGGCTTCCGGGTCGAAGGCCGGCGCGGCAATGGCCTCGATGAAGAGCTTTGCCATTTCGGTTGCGGTGTCGCGATCGATGGGGCGGCTGACGCCGATGACGCTGCCGAACGCGGAGACGGGATCGCATTCCAGGGCGCGCTGGTAAGCCTCGGCCAGCGTGGCGGCTACGGCGGTGCCGCAGGGATTGGTGTGCTTGATGATGGCGCAAACCGGTTGGTCAAACTCGTGCGCCAGGTCCCAGGCGGCCTGCAAATCGACAATGTTGTTATAGCTGAGTTCCTTGCCCTGAAGCTGCTTGCCATTGGCAATGCCCTTATCCGAGCCATCGGAGTAGAGCGCGGCCTTCTGGTGCGGGTTTTCGCCATAGCGCAGATCGTATGATTTGCGAAAGCTGAGGCGCAGTATGTCGGGGAAGGCGTCGCTGCCGAAGTGGAATTTGTCGCCGTCGCTGGCCGGGGCGGAGATCCGCGCAAGGGTCGAGGCAATCGCAGAGTCGTAGGCTGCCGTCGTGGCAAAAGCCTGTTGCGCGAGCCGCCACCTGGTGGCCAGGGAGAGCGAGCTTTCGCTGCTCTCCATCTCGTTTGCAATGGCGTCGTACTCTGCAGGCGAGGTCACGACGGCCACGTCCTGGAAATTCTTTGCCGCCGAGCGCAGCAGCGAGGGGCCGCCGATATCGATGTTTTCGATGATGTCGTCGAACTCCACGCCGGGCTTGGCCGCAGTTTGCTCAAAGGCGTAGAGGTTCACGACGACCATGTCGATGGGCAGGATGCCGTGCTGGCTGACGGCCGCGCGATGTTCCGGCTTGCTGCGCCGGTGCAGAATGCCGCCGTGGACCTTGGGATGAAGGGTCTTGACCCGGCCGTCGAGCATTTCGGGAAAGCCGGTGAGATCGGAGATGTCCTTCACTGCAATGCCGGCATCGCGCAGCAGCTTGGCGGTGCCACCCGTGGAGACGAGATCGACATTCATCTTCGCCAGCCGGCGCGCAAATTGCACTAATCCTGTTTTGTCGGTAACGCTGAGAATTGCCCGTTGGACCTTGCTCATGAGTGCCTTTCGCTGAGTAGTATCCAGAATAACCCATCCCCGCTGTTCTCCTCGGTCTTCGCCACCAACGCCGCGGCTGCCTTTCGTGTCCGTATCGGCTACTGCGCACGCGCAGGAGCCTTTGGCGCAGCAGCCGGACTAATTTTGATTTGCCTGGCTAACGGTGGAATGCTATTCGCTCAAAGGGTTTCCCGGCGAATAGCGAAGAGGGAAAGGCACAGAGCGGAGTTTTGGCATCTAAGTTCGACGGAGTGACGCAAAAGATCGCCATCGTGATTGCTGACGACCACGCCATCCTGCGCGAGTCGCTGACGTCATTGCTGGAATCGCAGCCCGACTTCAAGGTAGTAGGCGCGGCGGCCAACGGCGAAGAGGCAGTGCGCCTGGTGCGGGAACACACGCCACAGGTGCTGGTATTGGACCTGTTCATGCCGGAAGGCGACGGATTTGAGGTGTTGCGCACGCTGGAGCGGGCGGGTAACCGGGTGGCTTCGGTGGTGCTGACCGGTTCAGACAGCCGCAGCGATTATGTGCAAGTGGTTCGGCTGGGGGCGCGCGGGCTGGTGCTGAAGGCGGACGATCCACAGAGGCTGTTTGACGCCATCCGGGCCGTCGCCGAAGGCGACCTTGCCTTTTCCGATGCGGTTGCGTACACCGTCCTCGACGCTATGGCCAGCGACCAGCCCTCGGCACCCGGCTCGCTGGCGCGTCTTTCCGAGCGCGAACGCCAGATTGCCTTCATGGTGGCGCGAGGCATGAAGAACCGCGACATCGCCGGCGACCTCAACATCAGCGAAAACACGGTGAAACGGCATCTGCAGAGCATCTTCTCCAAGACGGGTTCGCGGGACCGCCTGGAGCTGGCGGTGCTGGCGCTGGGGGAAATCGGCAATGCGGCGTGAGGTTTCGCTCCGCGCGCTTCGGCGCACCTTCGCGAGCTGAAGCCCGCTCCAGGCTACCCGGTCGCCAGGGCGACTTTTCAGCGGCCGGCGGAGTCGCGCCCTGGCGCCGAGTTTCCCGAATTGAGGTTTTTCAGCATTCCGCCAGCTCCTTCAGGTGAAAGTATCTTCTTGCCCGGTGCACGTCTTTTGCGATCTGCTCGCGCAGGGCTTCGACGGAAGGAAACTTGATCTCCGGCCGCAGGCGTTTCAGGAAAAACACTTCCAGCGCGGTTTCCGGCAGCAACTCGATAGGATGGAAGTTGAGCAGGTGGCTTTCGATGGCAAAGGAGTCCTCGCCAAACGTCGGGCGATTGCCGACGTTGGTGACGCCTTCAAAGCACTCGCCGCCCACGCGCACCCAGGTGACATAGACGCCGTGCGCCGGCATCAGTTCGTCGTAGCGCGCCAGGTTCACCGTCGGCACGGTGTACTTGCGTCCGTAGCCGCGGCCCCGCCCCGGGTTGCCGGCAATGTAGAACGGCCGTCCCAGCAGCGCTCGGGCTTTGCTGACTCGGCCCTCCGCAATCAGCTTGCGAATCTGGCTGCTGGAGACGCTGAATCCGCGCAGTACCTGCTCGGGATGGATCCTGGCTTCAAAGCCGCATTGCCGGCCCAGTTCGGACAGGGTGTTCACGTTGCCCTCGGCTTTGTGTCCAAAGTGGAAGTTGTAGCCTTCATGGACCTCGCGCGCGCGCAGCTTTTGCCCCAGCACCTGGCAAGCGAAGTCGGCGGCGCTCATCAGCGAAAGATCGCGGGTGAAGGGCAGCACCAGCACGGCATCAACGTCGCTCTGCTGCAGATGCTTGAGCTTGAGCGGCAAGGGGGTGAGTAGCTTGGGTGCGACATCGGGACGCAGAATGCGCAACGGGTGGGGCTCGAAAGTCACCACCACGGCGTGGCCGCCGAAGCTGTGCGCGCGCTCCGCCATGTGACGAATTACTTCCTGGTGGGCGCGATGCACCCCGTCGTAATTGCCCACACTTACCACCGTGGGGCCGAAGTCGGCGGGCACCTCATCGAGATGGCGAAAAATTCGCATTCGTTTCTGTCGCAATCCCCACAACGTCTGCCCCGAAGCTGACGGGCCTCGCTTATCAGCCTACCGCATCTGCTTGTATCGTCAAGATTAGAGGGAACACGGATGGAGAGGCTGGCGCCTTCGCCGCACGCATCAGGCAACGGAGCAGCCTGGCGCGTGGATCTTACGCACGGCGCGCTTCGGCCAGGGCCTGTTCGACGCTGGGCGCCAAAGTAAAAAGCTGTTCCACCTTCGTTACCTTCAACGAGGTCACCAGATGCTCGTTGGCCCCCACCAGCACCAGCTTGCGCCCCGAGCTTGCCCGCGAAACCTGCGCCCCCACCAGGCAGCCGATCCCGGCCGAATCGATGTAAGGCATCTCCGAGAGGTCAATGACCAAAACTCCCGCATTGTCCTCATGGACCATACTCTGGAGGGGAAAGAAATTACCCAAAAGCAATGGCCCGTGAAGACGCAGCACCGTGGCTCCGGAGACGGCCTCGATTTTTTCTATTTCCAGCGGCTTCTCTTGCACAGAGGCGTATTCTACAACGCCGCCACGGCCCTGAAGAGCAAAAACAGAGAGCGCCTTCCTACATCACCGGCGGAACGCTGATGCCCATCACCGCCAGCACGCGCACCAGTTCGCGGCGGACGATGGCAGCTGTAGCCAGCAGAAATCGCTTCCGGTCGTCATCGGCCTCGGTAAGAATGTGATGCCGGTGATAGAAGTTGTTGAACTGCTGGGCGAGCTGAAAGGCGTGCTTGGCGGCAAACGCCGGCTCCGTCGTGGCAAGGCACTGCTCGACGACGTAAGACGTCTTGCCCGCCAGCAGCCACAGCTCCCAGATCTCGGTGCCGCTGGCTTCTGCGAAGTGCCGCGCGTAGTCAACTTCTGCGCCTAGCGCCTGCTCTGGATCGACTCTTGCCTTGCGAAAGATGTTGGCCGCGCGCACCACGGCGTATTGCGCGTAAGGACCGGTTTCGCCTTCGAAGGCCAGCGCTTCTTTGAAGTCGAAGGCGAGTACCGATTGCTTGGTGAACTTCAGCATGAAGTAGCGCAGCGCGCCCAGGGCGATCTGTGTGGCGATGCGAGCGCGCTCGGCATCCTCGAGCTCGGCATGGCGGCTGTCCACTTCTTTCCTGGCTGCGGCAATCAGCGCGTCCAGCAGGTCGTCGGCTTTGACACCGAATCCGCGCCGGCCCGACACCTCAATGTAGGGCTTGCCGCGGTCTTCTTCCTTGACTTCGTAGCCCAGTTCGAGAGCGCAGCGCGGCGTCAGCGCCACCATCTCGTAGGAGAAGTGGGTGTAGTGCGCCGCCTGCTCGGTGTAGCCGAGAAGCCGCAGCGCCTCAATCACCGTGTTCTGCGGATCGGATTGCCGCGAGTCGATGACGTTATAGATGGCCGCCACGCTGCCAAAGTGCGGATGGTCCGGCTCGCCATGCTCGGCAGAAATCCAGACCTCATGCTGATTGGGATACTTATAAAAGCGGCAATAGCCGAAATCACGTCCCAGCAATCCGAACTTCCAAAGATGATAGGCGATGTCCTTGCCGACATAGCCGACCGTGCCATTGGAGCGCACGATGACTTTGGCATCTTCATCGGGACCCGAGTTGTCGCGATCATCGCCTGCAGTTTCGGAATCTTCAGGGTGTCCCGTTGAGGGGGACGGCCTCGTCATCACCCAGCATCCCCTGTTCTTGCCTTCGGTCTCGAAGTACAGCACACCCTTCTGCTTCAGCAGCTCAAACGCGGCCTCCCAGAAGTGCAGGTGCAGGATTTCGCTCTCTCGCGGCAGGAAATCGTACTCGATCCCAAGCCGGTCCATGGTCTCCAGATGCCGCCGCAAGACCGCCGTTGAGATCATCTCCGCGATCTCGGCCATCTCGTTGCCGCCGCGTTCGATGGCGTGCAGAGCGTCCAGTCGCGCCTTCAGGTGCTCCTTGTCCTGCTCGTACCATTGCGAGACGCGCGCATACAGCTCCCAGCAGTAATAATCAAAGCGCGGCGTCGAGACGATGAGGCGGGAAATTTCCTGCTTCGACTTCTTCTCCAACTCGACAAAACCAACGACGACATCGGCGACTTGCACACCGGTGTTGTCAATGTAGTTTTGGATATCGACGGCGTGGCCGGCGGCGCGCAGCAGGCGCACGAAAGTATCGCCCAGAATGGCATTGCGCAGATGACCGATATGCGCGGCTTTGTTGGGATTGATGCTGGTGTGCTCAACTAGAATCTTGCCGCTGACATTGGCCGCGCCTTCGCCGGCATGGCTCAGCGCTCCCACCAGACGATCGCTCGCCAGCGCTCGCGCCGCTACATCGCGTTGCAGCCGCGCGTTTATGTATCCCGCACCGGCCACCTCCAGCTTCTCGAAGCCCTCAGGCAGTGGCATCTCGGCAACCATCTCGTCGGCAATCTTGCGCGGCGCCTTGCGCAGCCGCTTGGCCAGCTCGAAGCAGAGCGGCAGCGCAAACTCGCCCATCTCGACGCTGGGCGGCTGGTCCACCACGATATTGGCTAAGTCGAGGTTGTACTTCTCGCGCAGGAACGCGCGCATAGAGCTGGCGAGTTTTCGTTGTTGCTCCAGGTACATGAAATGCCGCTTTTCGCTCTTCGGGAAATCTACAGCCGTTGGTCTCTGGTAGTGGCGCTCAGCTAGCTATAAGTCCAGCCCTTGACTACGCGCCTTGCCGGGAAGAACGACGACCTTCAGCATAGCAAAGACAGCGGATTGCCGACCTACGATGGCTAGCGACAGAGCCCACGAAGAGCGAAGGGCGAACAGCGAAGAGCGGTCTTCACGTTTGACGCTCTATTCCCGCTTACCTATGATGAAATTTCCTGTTGTCCCCGAGTGCTCCCCATGCGCATTGCCTATCTCGACTGCTTCTCCGGCATCAGCGGCGACATGTTTCTGGGCGCGCTGCTCGACGCGGGAGTGCCGTTCGAGCTATTCGAAAAGACGGTGGCGGAGATGAACATCGGCGCCCGGCTGGAGCGCTCCCGCGTCGATCGCGCCGGCATCTCGGCAATCAAGCTCGACGTCCTTGTCAACGGCGAGAAAGACATGCCGCGCGAGGAGTACTGGAAAGGCAGTGGCCAGTGGCCAGTGGCCAGTGGCCAGCAGGCGAATGATGACCGAGAAAATCCTGCGTTAACGGTTCCTTTCCAGTCCGCCCACGAGCATGCTGAAAGTAATAGTCCGGGCTGCTTTGAGCAGTCCCCGCTGGCCACGGGCCACTCGCACGGCCGCCACCTCGCCGATATCCTGAAGATCATCTCCGAACTCGGAATCAGCGAAGGCGCCAAACAGACGGCGAGCGAGATCTTCTTGGCGCTTGGCGCGGCCGAGGCCAAGGTGCACAACGTTGGCATTGAGGACATTCACTTTCACGAAGTTGGTGCCGCCGATGCTATCGTCGATATCGTTTGCGCCGCGGTGGGCGCCGAAGCGCTGGGCGTCGAGCAGTTCCTCTGCTCACCGCTGAACGTGGGCAGCGGCACGGTCCTCTGCGCGCACGGGACTATGCCGGTCCCCGCGCCGGGAACGCTCGAACTGCTGAAGGACGTGCCGATCTATTCCGGCGACATCCAAAAAGAACTAGTCACCCCCACCGGCGCGGCCCTCGTGAAAGTGCTGGCCTCCAGCTTCGGGCCACGCCCGCTCATGACGACGGAAAAGACCGGCTACGGCGCCGGGGCGCGCAATCCTGCCGGGCATCCTAACGTGCTGCGCATCAGTCTCGGCGAGGCGCAGCAGCCTGTACAAACGAACGCCGCCACCGAAGAGATCGCCATCCTGGAAGCCAATCTTGACGATCTGAATCCGCAGCTCATCGGCTACGTCGTCGATCTCGCCCACGCCGAAGGCGCGCTGGATGTCTTCACTACGCCGGTTCACATGAAGAAGAACCGTCCCGGCACGCTGCTGACCGTGCTGGCGCGACCCGAAAACGAAGCCCAACTCCGCGCCTTGCTCTTTCGCGAGAGCAGCACCCTCGGCGTCCGCACGCGCCACGAGAAACGCTACGCGCTGGCTCGCCATTACGAAACCGTCACCACCCCCTGGGGTGAAGTGCGGATGAAAATCGCCGACAGCAACGGCGCGGTTTCCCACTACGCCCCCGAATACGAAGACTGCCGGCGGATCGCAGCCCAGCAGCATCTGCCGCTGAAGCACGTTATGCAGGAGGCCATTCGCCTCTACCTGGATTGCAAGCATGGATAATGCCGAGAAGTTCTACATCACCACGCCGATCTACTACGTCAATGCCCGGCCGCACCTCGGGCACACCTACACCACCGTGGTCTGCGATACCATCGCCCGCCGCCAGCGCATGATGGGCCGGGACACCTGGTTTCTCACCGGCACCGACGAGCACGGCCAGAAGATCGAGCGCTCGGCCGCCGCCGCCGGATGCTCGCCCAAAGAATTCGCCGACAAAGTCTCCGGCGAGTTTCGCGCCCTGTGGGACCGCATGAAGATCACCTACGACGACTTCATCCGCACCACCGATCCGCGCCACATGCGCGGCGTGCAGGCCATGTTCACGCGGTTGCAGGAGCGCGGCTACATCTATAAGGGGTCTTACAGCGGCCAGTACTGCGTCTTCGATGAACTCTACGTCGATGCCGCCGGTGTCGGCGCGCCTTGCCCGGAGTGCGGCCGCCCCACGGAAACCGTCCACGAGGAGAACTACTTCTTCAAACTTTCCGCGATGGAAGCGCCACTGCTCAAGTACTACGCCGAGCATCCCGGCTTCATTCGTCCCGAGACGCGCCGCAACGAAGTGATCGCTTTCGTGCGCAGCGGACTGCGCGATCTCTCCGTCAGCCGCACCTCGTTCAAGTGGGGCATTCCGGTTCCCGGCGATCCCAAGCATGTGATTTACGTCTGGCTGGACGCGCTCGCCAATTACATGACCGCCCTCGGCTTCGGCTCTGACGACGAGCGCGACCACAAGAAACTTGAGCGCTATTGGCCCGCCGACGTGCACATGATCGGCAAGGAGATCGTGCGCTTCCACTGCGTCTATTGGCCGGCATTTCTGCTGGCTGCCGATCTGCCACTGCCGCACTCCATCATCGCTCACGGCTGGCTGTTGTTTGAAGAGAGCAAGATGTCGAAGTCGCGCGGCAACATTGTGCGCAGCGACACCATCCTCGACACCCTGGGCCAGGACGCCTTGCGCTATTTTCTGCTGCGCGAAATCGTCTTCGGCCAGGACGGCTCGTTCAGTTTCGACGCCCTGGTGCAGCGCTACAACGCCGATCTGGCTAACGATCTCGGCAATCTTTCCAGCCGCACCCTCAGCATGATCGCGCGCTACTTCGACGGCGAGGTTCCCTATCCCTCAGCCAGCGCGCGCACCTCGGCGGATAATGCGATTGAAGCTCTGGCGCAGCAGACCATCGCCGATTTTCACGCGCAGTTCGAGCAGTTTCAGTTTTCGCGCGCTCTGGAAGCGGCATGGACGCTGGTCGCCGCGGTCAATAAGTACATCGTGGAAAACGAGCCCTGGGCCGTGGCCGAGCGCGAAGACACAGACTCGCGCCCCCGGCTGGCCACCATCTTGCACACCTCGGTCGAGGCGCTGCGCATCGTCACCGCGTTGGCCCACCCCATCATTCCCGAAGCTACCGCCCGCATCTGGATGCAGCTCGGCCTGGGCGATATCAAGCAACTCGATCTGCGCCGCCTCGCCTGGGGCCAGATTCCCCTGGGCACCAAGCTGGGCAAGGTCGAGCCGGTTTTCCCCCGCGCCGACAAAAGCGTAGTCGAAAGGATGCAGCAGATGGAACAGGAAAACTCGGCTGCTCCCGTCGCCCCCACTGTTGCGGCGAGCGGTACGACAGCCACCGATATCCCACAAACGGGTACACCGGCTATCCCACAGACGGGTACATCGCCGAAAATCAACGCTTCGACCACCAAAACCGAAAAGCCGGGTGCCCCACTCATCCCCTCTGTTGGGATGAGTGGGACGTCGCCATCCCACACTGTGGGAGACAAGATCACCATCGACGACTTCCTCAAAATCGAGATGCGCGTCGGCCAGATCAAGGTCGCTGAGAAGGTCAAAGGAGCCGACAAGCTTCTGCGCATGGAAGTCGACATCGGCACTGAGGTCCGCCAGGTCGTCGCTGGCATCGCCAAGGCTTACGATCCGGAAAAGCTCGTCGGCCGCAAAGTGGTCATCGTCGCCAATCTGCAGCCGCGCAAGCTCCGCGGACTGGAATCCAACGGCATGATCGTCGCCGCGTCTCTCGGCGAGGAGGGCCTTCCTGTGCTGGCAGGATTTCTGGAGGACGTGCCGGTTGGCGCCAAGTTGAAGTGAAGCCGTGGCTAGAGCGTATTTCAAAAATGGTATTTTGAAGGGGCGCGGCTTCAGCCGCGCCGTCCAGACCGCATAAAACCCGGGCTTTAGCCCCTGAGGGAATCTACGATTACCCTCTAACTGGTTTTTGAAACACGCCCTAGGAAACGCCGTAAAGGAGGCTCTGGAGAGTGACTCCGCGAGTGATCCTGCAATCACAGCGGCCCTATCTGCCCCTTGCTCTTCGGCGCTCCCTGCGATCTGAATCTGGCGCTGGGGATTCGCGATGTTTTTTCTTACTCGGAGGCGCTTCGTATGCCGCCTGAAGCTTTTGGGCTGCCAAAATGCGCCTGGATTTCGTCGCGCGCCGGGACTTTCTGGGCACGCTTGACTTCGGGAGATGGGTTTCGCGAAGCTCAGCCATAAATTCTGCCCTTAGCTTCGGTCCCCCTTCTTCCAGGGCCCGAGCTAGACCCTTCAGTCTGGCGGCCGGCAAATATTTGTGCCCCCATGCACTCATCTCCATCAGAAGAGGAAGCAATTCGATGCCTTTTTCCGTAAGACTGTAAATGGCTTTCTGTTTGTGGCTGGCGTCATGAGATTTGACGATGATCCCTTGCTGGACAAGCCTTTGCAGACGATCGGCCAAAATATTCGACGCAATCCCTTCCAAAGACTGGGTCAGGAGCTCGCGAAAATGCCTTCGATTCATGAAAAGGATGTCGCGGATGACGAGCAGAGTCCATCCATCGCCGAACACTTCAACCATTCGGTTCATCGCGCACTCTGACCTGTAGTCCTTGCGCACTCTGCCTCCGCTTCGGTCTGGCATTCTTTCCCCTGAATGATTTTACGACTGGTTGCGTATAGGAACCAGTTGTGTTGGAGCAGGGCACGCGGCGAATGCGCATGGCGATCTGTGATCTCTAAAGAACCAGGTAGTGGAAATACGACCAACAACCCGCCTCGGCAAGCACTGTCCTCGTAATACAACTAGTTGCTGAATACAACTAGTTTCATAATACGAACGGCAGAATCTCACTCCGGAAATCTCTCCTTTTCCATAGAAGTGTCGTTGCCAAAGTTCCGTTTCTTGTAGATGTACGCCGGCTTTCCGCAACCAACTCGGCGACGAATGCGATTTCAAATCAGGTTTTGCTGTAGGCCGCACGACGCCGCGAGCGGTCCATCCCAGATTTTCATGCACCGCAATTAAAGCTGGGGTTGGTTGGCCTGTAGCAGAAGTTTATGGCGGCCCAAATGCCTTCCCACACGCCATGCGCTGAACACCACATGCTTCTACCTGAATTGCACATTAACCATTAGACCGCGCCGGGTAGGGACGCGGCGTAAATCGCCGCGCAAACTCGGCACGAAACTCTGCTCGGACGAAAAGGAGAAAATATGAGCACGATTAGACAATTGCGGGATTTCTGGATCCTGTGGGTTACGACGTTTGTTCTGGCTTGCTTCGGCAATGCAGTCGCGCAAGCCAGCTACCAGGTTACCGATTTGGGCACTCCGAAGAATGACACTTACTCTATGGTCATGTCCGTCAATAATGAAGGCTGGACGGAGATCATGGCTGGGAACATTGGGGGATTGGGGGGGAATAACTTGTTCGGGACACTTGAAAACGGACGCGCCGTGCTGGGCGCCTACGGATCCCTGCTCGACCTGGGCACGCTCGGAGGGCCGAACAGTTGGATGAACTTTGGCGAGATCAATGATCGCGCGCAGATCGTAGGTTATTCCGAAACCAGTGTCCCAGATCCGAACGGCGAAGACATTTGCGGCTTCGGCACCCACCTCACCTGTCTCCCGTTTCTGTGGCAATTCTTCCACATGAGCGCTCTCCCGACGCTGGGCGGAAATAATGGGGAGGCGAGCGCGGTCAATGAACATGGACAAATCGTAGGAATGGCGGAAAACGGCACCGTGGACTCCACCTGCCCGCCTAACACAACCAATAATCGGATTCAACTGCCGGCGGTGTGGGAACACGGCAGAGTCCACGCTCTTCCTACGCTGGATGGCAACCCAGACGGCTTCGCATTTTGGAACAACGATAGCGGCCAAGTCGTAGGCTACTCGGGAACCTGCGGCGGTGCGACGATTCACGCCGTATCGTGGACAAACGGCGTTGCCTCCCAGCTTCATGGCCTGGGAACTGGCGCTATCGCCGAGAACATTAACAACCAGGGCCAAATTGTTGGGACAATCGGTAGTGCTGACGGCACCACCCAATACGGCGCGCTTTGGCAGAACGGCGTACTCACCAACCTCGGCCTGCTGCCGGGAGATTTTGGCGGCGTAGCCTTCGGCAACAACAGCCGAGGCCAAATCGTGGGAGCCAACTGGGACTCCAACTTCTACTGGAACCATGCCTTCATCTGGCAAAACGGCGTAATGACCGACCTCAACACGTTGTTTCCCGCCGGTTCCAACCTCTACGCCACCTTCGCTGCCAAGATCAACGAGCGCGGACAAATCGGGGGCCAGGGAGTCGTACTCAGTGGGCCGGATGCGGGTGCCGTCCACGCTTTTCTGGCAACCCCTACAGATCAACCCGTAGGCCTTTCGGTTGCAGACGTCGCACCTACGCGCCCGGGATCCAATTTGCCCGTGAATGTTAACCAACACCAGCGTCGGCCGAGATTCTTAATCGTCCACCACGCCGGCCAATAACAGGATTCGTTTCCCCGGCATGTGCATGGGCCACCCCAACCCGGGGCCCCCGATCAGCGCCGCGGTTGCGCTGATTGGGGTGGAAGCCGGGGCCCCCGATCAGCGCCGCGGTTGCGCTGATTGGGGTGGAAGCCGGCGAACTCGGTCCCGAGAGCCTGATCTACCCTACTGGCCTCGGGACCGGCATCCCCGGCCCGCCCTACGGAAAGCTGATCTTCAGGATTTGCCCGTTGACGCCGACCATCCAGCCATTTTGCGGATCGGCGAAAGCCACGGCCCAGTAGCCGGTCACGCCGGGCAATGAGTTCCACGTGTTGCCTTCATCCGGCGTCCAGGCAGCGCCGCCCACATCTGCCGTCACTACGACATAATGCGAGTAATCCGTCGGATCCAGCCTGGCCCACCGGGGCCGGTCCAACTGCTGGTCCACTCCGGTGGTATTAAACAGGTAGGAAGCGCAAAAGATGGGGTACTGCAACGGCGGCCGGCGAGTGAGCTGCCACGTCTGTCCGCCGTCTTGCGAGGCGGCAAACTGCGCCGCCGTGATGGCATTGGCGGCGAGGAGGTCGCCGCCACCGAGCACGCCGTGCGAAGCGTCGCGGAAGGCCACGCTGAAGCCGCCGGCGGTCGGCGAGCTGTGCAGCGGAGTGTCGTAAGCCGCCCAGGTATTGCCGCCGTCGGTGGTCGCCAGAATTCTGGCGATCGCCGAACCGCCGGTGGCGATCCACGCGTTGGCTGAGCCCTGCGCCGCCACGCACGTTCCGCTGGCGGAAAATGAGGCTTCCCCGGGCAGCGCCGGAGGCATGTTGCCGGCAATGCTCTGCCACGTCACCCCGTCGGTGGTGCGCAGGTCGGGAAAGACGCCGTTCACCGAATCGCTATGTGCGACGCCGTTGGTGGGCGTCCAGAAGGCAAAGCAATCGTAGAACGCGCCGACGAGCTGGTTCTGGAACTGCTGCACCCACGTACGCCCGCCGTCTTCCGTCTTGTAGATAGCAAAGTCCTGCGCGAGATTTCCGATGGCCAGCGCGTAGGCCACCTGATCGCTTACCCCTTGCACATCGCGCAGCTGTACATCAGCGGCGTTCTGCGTGGGCACCTTGCCAGCGCGCCAAGTGTTGCCGCCATCGGTGGTGACGACAAATGTGCTGTTAGTGCCCACCGCCCAGACCACGTTATCGTTGACCGGGCTGACCGCAATCAGCAGCGCAGTGGTGTTGCTGTTCTCTGGTGTAAGAGTTGGCTGTTGTGCGAGGGCTGCCGTGCTGACGGTGAGACTAACCAGAAGCGAGAGGAGGAAAGCGGCTGGGAAACGCATACGGTCCTCCGAAACCAAGATGTGGAGCGGAGTATAGGCTGGCCCCCGAAAAGCTGTCAAATTGGCGGAAAGGCAGGTAATGGAGTCCTCGAAAAATTGTGAACCCCGGCTGAAGGAGCCAGCTAGAATAAGACGACTCATGCCCACATACCACGTCAGAGAAGAAGTCATAAATGTAGCTCTCGCCGAACTCCTCGAACAACGCGGCCTCCTGTCCATCCCCGAGACCATTCGACGTTCAGCGAGGACAGGTACGCGTCAGTTGCCGGATATAACAGTGGCCTATCTGCTGGGCATCAGAATTGTGATTGAAGGCCGCTTTGATTCGGGGAAGGTCTCTCGCGATTCATTGCTCCGTGACGCGAAGGAACGAGTTGAGCGTGGCATCTCGCCTATTTGCTTGGCGGCCCTTTATCCTCAGGAATTGCGCTTAGTTCAGTCCCTCCCCAAATTGAGACAACAGTTGCGAGCGGCGACTTTGGAGATCCGGGTCATCTCCGAGAGCAGTGATGGGGAATGGGCGAAGGCCACGGTTGACGATGTGGCCGACGCGCTTCGCCACAGCTACGACGTTCTGATTAGTGATGATGTAGTCCGCACTTCGGTCGAAGAACTGGAATCAGCTATCGAATTCGCAACCGAGGTATTCAAGAATTCCAAGGGCATTAAAGAGGGCTTCAGGGTAGCGCTTGGAATTCCCGCCGAGGTTGAAATCCACGCCGACGAGGACGTCGATTAATGGCCGCTCTGGAAGCCGACTTGAAAGTCTGCCGCATAGGGGCGTTGACGCTGGTCAACGCCATGATCTTCCAGCAGGTGCTCGCTTATAAGGACAAGCGCGTGGAGCCGGTCAGCCGCTCTGCCGCACAGGATCATGTCGCCGAGGCCCTCCTCAGAAGTTGGGATTTCATTCTGGACAAAATCGACTACGTTCCCATCTTTACCGTCGCTCGTGAAGTGCTGAGGGAGCTTGTGGGCGCGCCGGACAGCGATTTTGTACTGCGGCGGCTCGCCGACGCCGCATTGCGAATTACCGGCAAACGGGCGGCTCTACGTCACGACCTGATGGGGCGCATCTATCACCGGCTGCTCGCCGATGCGAAGTATTTTGGCGCCTTCTACACCACCGTTCCCGCGGCAACCTTGCTGTTGAAATTGACCCTCGATCCGGCGGATGGCTTCGACTGGTCGGATGTGGGCGCAATCGCCAAGCTCCGCGTCGCCGATCTTGCTTGCGGTACGGGGACGTTGTTAAAGGCGGCACTCCAGACCGCCGTGGAGAATCACATACGGACCCGCGCTGACAAAGGCCAGCTTCCCGACGTCAAGGCCGTGCATCGCGCACTGGTCGAACATGTCCTCTGGGGACTCGACGTTGTCCCTTTTGCAATCCACCTGGCTGCATCCGCCCTCGCCCTCCACGAACCCGATGTGGAATTTGGAGAGATGAACCTCTACACCCTGCGAGTAGGAGGGCCCAAGGACAAACTCGGTAGCCTTGAGCTCTTGACGGGCAGCAAGGTCGAGGTGCAAGCGGACCTGTTTGGTGCTGCGAGTGCGCCGGCTAAGATCAGCGGCAAGGGAATGATCCACGACAACATGGAGTTGCCAGCGCTGGACCTCTGCGTCATGAATCCGCCCTTTACTCGCAGCGTGGGAGGTAACCTCCTCTTCGGCCATGCCCCTGCCGAAGAACGTAAGCGTCTGCAAGCTGCGCTCAAGAAGCTGATCGCGACTCGCGGAACTCCAGCAAACATCACTGCTGGACTAGGCTCTGTCTTTGTCGCCCTAGGCCATCAAAAACTGAATGCGAAAGGCAGAATGTCGCTCGTGCTCCCCCGCGCGCTGCTCTCCGGGGTGGCTTGGAAAGACACCAGACTGTTGCTGGGGAACAACTACCACGTCAAGCACATCATCGTGAGCCAGCAATTTGACGGGTGGAACTTCTCAGAAAACACCGAACTCAGCGAATGCCTAATTATTGCCAACTGGACCGGTCCGGAAGGTACAGAAGAGCCAACTCGAATCATCAATTTATGGGAAAAGCCCACCTCCAGCGTTGATGCTTTGACCCTATCCGCAGCAATACCGTCGCTCCCAGGCGCCGATCTCGACTCCAGCGGCACGGACGAAATTCTGGTGGGAGAACGAAAGTACGGCGAAGTCATACAAATTCCCGCCAGAGAGATGCGAAAGGGAAACTGGAACGAGGGCGCGGCGTTTGCCCAGACGGAACTGTGCCGCGTGGCACACTTCCTGCGACAGGGACAAATCTACATTCCCAGTCGTGGCTTCGTTGGAGAACAACCGACGGTTCGCTTGAAGGATTTTGCCGATGTCGGACCGGACCGCCGTGACATACACGACGGCTTTCGAATGACGCGCAGGGAAACCGAATACCCGGCGCTATGGGGGCATGACACCAGTTCGGTGCTCGCACTTCAGCAGCGCGCCAATCGTCATCTCGTTGCGCTCGCACGGGCCAAGAAGGGACGCAATCTGCGTGATGCAAATTTGCTCTGGTCGCGCGCCGGGCGATTACTTGTAGCTGAGCGCCTATGGTTAACCACCACCCGGCTGGTGGCTATTCGAATGCACGAAAAAGTCCTGTCGAACACCTGGTGGCCCGTTTCGACGTATGCCGACGGCGTCGGGGAAATCGTTCTCGACAAGATCTTGGCGCTCTGGTTTAACTCCTCATTAGGACTCCTTACCATAATTGCAGCCCGCGTCGACACTCGGGGTGCCTGGGTGGACCTCAAGAAACCGATTCTCGAGGAGCTGTTGGTTCTCGATCCTCGCGCCCTCTCCCAATCCGCTCGACGCTCGCTCTGCGATTCATTCGACAGCTTCCACAACCTCGAGCTTCGGTCTCTTCCCCATATCGCAGATGACGATGTCCGCGCCCGCATTGATGCCGCCGTGGCACACGCTCTCGGGGTCAAAGACGACTTCTCCGTATATCGGCGGATGCTCGCAGCCGAGCCTCTGCTGTCCGGCCATGTGCCCGTAGGCCGCGGAACCCATCGAGTTTGACAGGAAGGACCGCGATTACGGGCCTGCCGTTGAGCCCATTCTGGCGGTGCGTGCCGGATGACAATCTTGCTCTTAGCGGCTTCCCGCGCGCAACTACGGCGTCAACTGACCACTGGTCACTAGCCATCGACCACTGGGCCTACTAATATGAATGCGTGCCTAGCACCACTGGCACGTTGTACTTCTTCTCCAGGCGGAGCTTCAAGTCATCGAAATCGATAGGACATTGTGCCGCCTCCATCGCGCTCTTCATGCAAGTGCCTAAGTGAATGGCTTCAATCTCCCGGTCAAGGCCTCCGGCAACCTCTGTCAGCAGCTTGACCCGGGGAGCAACCAGGCCGGGACAATCGCCGCAATCGGTCATGGCTACCAGATCGATCTCATCGTACCGGGCGAATTCGCCATTATTCTCCGCTATGCCTTTGTAGCACTTGGCACACGCAACACAGGAATGGTCCTTGATGCGCTTACAGTAAAGAATTGCAATTTTTGCCATTGGCTTTTCCTTTCCAAACTTGCCACCCGCCTCGGTCAGATCCGTTGTCGGTTGTCAGTTGTCCGTTGTCGGTTGCTTAGCGTCTTGCGCCAAAGCACCGGAACCAGAGCTGTCGTCGTAAACGGCGTGAGAATCGAGGTAGCGCGGCACGGTGGCCAACTTAACTAACAACCGACAACTGATATGACAACCGACAACCGACAACTCTCTTCACTGCCGGAACATCTGCTTGGCAATGAACAGCACATTCGCCGGGCGCTCGGCCAGCCGGCGCATGAAGTACGGATACCACTCCGAGCCGAACGGAACGTAAACCCGCAGGCCGTAACCTTCGCGCACTAATTGCTGTTGCAAGTCGCGGCGCACGCCGTGGAGCATCTGGAACTCGAAGGCCGACGAGGGGATATTTTCGGCGCGGGCGAACTGCTTGACCGCGGCGATAATGTTTTCGTCGTGGGTGGCGATGCCGTGGAAGACGCCGCTCTTCAGCAGAATGCGGGCCAGCTTCAGGTAATTGCTGTCCACGTCGCCCTTCTTGGGGAAAGCGATGTTTGCCGGCTCATCGTAAGCGCCTTTGCACAGGCGAATGCGAATGCCCTCGGCGACCAGATCATTGACGTCCTTCTCGCTGCGGTAGAGATACGCCTGAATGACCGTCCCCACCTTGCCGGCGTGCCCCGGCGTGCGATGCAGGTGGCGAACAAAATCGAGCGTGCGCTGGGTGTAGGGCGAGCCTTCCATGTCGACACGGACGAAGTTGTTGATGCTCGCGGCGTGATCGACCAGCTCGGTGACCAGGCGAAACGCCAGTTCCTCGCTCACGTCGAAGCCCATGTGCGTGAGCTTGAGGCTGATGTTGGCGTTGAGCTTGCGCTCGTGGATCTCGTCCAGCAGGCGATGGTAGAGCTCAGCGCTGTGCTTTGCCTCTTCTGCATTGGTGACGTTCTCGCCCAGGTTGTCGATGCTGACGCCCGCGCCCCAGCCGTTGACGACCTGGGTTGCGGCAATCACATCACTCACGTCCATGCCGGCGACAAAGCGCTGCGAGAAACGCACTCCCATGGGAGACGTTTCCGCGAAATTGCGTAGCGGCCTGCTTTCCGAGAGATGGATGAAGAGCGACCTCAGCATGTCGCCTCCCGGAATTGCGGAGGTGCAGAGAGCTGGGCTGTGGACGAGTGTCTTTTCTCGGCCGGCTTCAGCCGGCAATACGGGAGTGCGGAGGCTGCGCTCCGCCAAACAGATTGGCTCATAGTTGGCTCGTACCGGCTCTGCGGCCGGCTTGGCTTACATATCTGTGTACCACAACCGGAAGCGGTCGCGGCTAGGAAGCGCATCACAGGCGGCTGTGCCGGAGGCGCGGGTTGCCGCCCTGCCATGAGGGGGTAACTGGGAAGATACGTCCCTGCTTTTGGCCTTGAACTGGGGCTTAGGTACGGCTACGCTCAGGGCACTCTGGTGTTCCTGCCGCGAAGTCCTTCCTACGACAACCTGCCCAAATTTGCATCGAGTTGCTGCAATTGTGGTGCAATATGCTGTGGTTTCCACAGGATAGACACTATATATGGGGTTTTAATTCTTGACCCCTTGTTTGCCCCGACGTACATTTGGGTTGACTTCTGCGCCCAAGACTTAAAGGAGTAGGAATTGCTCAGACTGAAGAAGCTGCAAATTCTCGGGTTTAAGTCCTTCTGCGACCGCACCGACCTCCGCTTTCAGGGCGAGGGGATTGCGGCCATCGTCGGCCCGAACGGCTGCGGCAAGTCGAATATCTCGGACGCGATCGCCTGGGTGCTGGGCGAGCAGTCGGCGCGGCTGCTGCGTGGCGTGCATATGCAGGACGTAATCTTCGCGGGCACGCGGGAGCGCAAGCCCACCGGCATGGCAGAAGTGTCGCTGACGCTGGTCGATCCCGAGGTCTACGGCGAGGTCGCGGAGCCGGAAATCGACATCCAGGATGACGTGCCCCGAGACGACTGGGATGAAGCGGTGCTGCGTGTTGAACGGGCCGCCGAGGCCGAGCGCTACTCGGAAGAGATTCGGCCGGGGCAGGTTGAGGAAGAGAGCAGTGAAGGTGCGCCGCTTCAGAAGGAGGCTGCTTCCACGACGGCTCCGCAGGTTGTCCTCAAGATCCGGCGGCGCAAGTTCAAGCGCGCCTTCAAGGCCGGCGAGGTCCAGATCACGCGGCGGCTGTTCCGCTCCGGCGAGAGCGAGTATCTGCTGAACGGCAAGCTGTGCCGCCTGCGCGACATTCAGGACATCTTTATGGGCACCGGCCTGGGCCCGGAGTCCTACGCCATCATCGAGCAGGGTCGCATCGGGCAAATCCTCAGCAGCAAGCCCACCGACCGGCGCGCCATCATCGAAGAAGCCGCCGGCATCACCAAGTACAAAGCGCGCAAGCGGCTGGCGGAGGCGCGGCTGGAAGACGCCAAGCTGAACCTGGCGCGCATCAACGATATTTTCGACGAAGTGACGCGGCAGATGAACTCGCTGAAGCGGCAGGCGTCGAAGGCCGAGCGTTACGCGAAGTTGCGCGACGAGATGCGCGCCAAGCTTCGCATCGTGCTGGCCAGCAAGTTCGCACAGTTCCAGGCCGAAGCTGAATCGCTCGACCGGCAACTGAGCGAAATTGCCGTGGAGATTGAGTCGCAAAGTGGGGCCGTGCAGCAAATGGAAGGCGAGCACGGTGAGCGAACGCAGCGCGGCTATGCGCTTGAGCGGGAGGGGCAAGCGAATCGCGACAAGCTGAATTCGCTGGCGCTCGATCTGGAGCGCGCGGCGGCTCGCCAGCACACCAACGAGGAGCGCTGCGCCGAGCTTGAGGCCCGTTCCGCGGGAATGCAGGCGGAGGTGGGTCAGGCGGAACAGCAAGCCGAGCGTCTGCGACAGGAATTGGAAGCCGAGCGGGGCGCGCTGGAATCGGCCCACGCCAATGTCGCCGCCGCGCAGGCGGAATTGCAACAGCGGCAGCAGGAAGCCGCGAAGGCTTCTGCCTCGCTGGTGGAAGTGGAGGGCCAACAAGAGCAACGGCGTAACGCGCTCCTGCAAGCTATTTCGGCGGCGTCCTCGCTGCGCAATCGCATCACGCAAGCCGAAGAGAGGATGGCGGCGCTGGAGCGCGAAGCGCAGCGTCTGCGCGACGAAGCCGCTGCCGCCAATCAACAACTGGAAAGCTTTGGCGGGCAGCGCGGGCAGCTTGGCCTGGAGTTTGAAAGCGCCTCGCAGCGCGTGGCTGCGCTGGCAGCACAAATTCGCGAGGGGCGGCAGCAGCTCGAGGCCAAGCGCACGGCAGAGAGCGAAGCCAAACGCCAGCTTGATTCCTTGCGCGGCGAATATGCCGGGCTGATGGGCAAGCGGAGTTCGCTCGAAGGCGCAATTACCGAGCACGGTTATGCCACCGACTCCGTGCGCAAGCTCTTCACCTCAGGTGCGCTGCAAGGCGGACGCGCGCCGGCGGGGGTACTGGCTGACTTTCTGGAAGTGGAAGATCGTTACGAGCACGTGGTGGACGACTTCCTGCGCGACGAGCTGAACTTCATCGTGGTGAAGTCGTGGGACGCGGCTGACGAAGGTCTGCGCTTGCTGCGCAGCGATGTCGATGGGCGGGCCACCTTCCTGGTCCATCCCGACGATTCGCAGGCGAAGTTTTCCTTCCAGGTTGACGAGACGGCGCAGCCGGTTTCGCACAGCGAGGGCATCGTCCCGCTGAAGAACTGCATTCGCGTGCTCAACGGCTTCGGCAAATCGCTGGAAGTGATCCTGCCGAAGTTGGGCAACGGCTACATTGTGCCGGATCCCGAAGCGGGGCGCTCGCTGGCGCTGGAAAATCCCGATGCCTTCTTCCTGGCACAATCGGGCGAATGCTTCCACAACGTGACTGTCACCGGCGGCAAGCAGCGCAGCCAGGGACCGCTCTCGATGAAGCGTGAGCTGCGCGATGTGCTGCTGCAGATGAGCGATCTGGAGCGCAGCATCGGCGAGAAGGAAACGTGCATTGCTGTCCTTGGCCGCGACATCGCCGATCTCACCGCCTTGCTGCAGCGACTGGAAGACGAGCGACGCGAAGCCGAGCGGCAGGCGATGACCTCGGAGCACACGCTGCGCCAGCTCGAAAACGAAATGACGAGGGTGCGCGAGCGTCTCTCCACCTACGAGCGCGAAGGGCGGCGCGTGGGACAAGAACGCGGCGAGCGGGAGAGCTTCATCGCTACCCAGCGCGGCGAGCTGGTTCAGCACGAAGAACGGCAGTGCTCGCTGGAAGCAGAGTTGCAGACCGCGCAGAGCAGCCTGGAAGAGTTGCGGCAGCGTCGTGATGAGGCGGTGCAGCTTGCCGGTGAGGCTCGCACCCAGGCGGCGAGACTGGAAGAGCGGCGCCACGCCGCCGCCCTGACGGTACAGCGCATTGAAGCCATGCTGACCGAAGTGGCGGCGCACCTGGGCAAGCTGAAGTCGCAGGTGAGCGCTGCGCTCGCGGAAAAGCAGCAGCGCGAAGCGGAAAATGTTCGCCTGGCCGAGCAGACGGTGGAGTGGAGCGCGGAGCGCGAGCGCGCCCAGCAACGCGACGGCGAACTGCAAGCGGAGTTGCAGAAGGTGCGCGATCGCATCCTGGAATTAGAAGAGGCATTGAAGTCGTCGCGTGAAACCTTGGACGCGGCGCGCGAGCGTCGTGGCGAGCTTTCCACCGCGCAAGCGCGCGCGCAGGCCGAGGTCGAGCACCTCGGGGAAAGCTCGGTGCAGGAGCTGGGCCAGCAACGCGAGGAGCTGATGGCCGACGAAAGTCTGCCGCGCTTTAGCGGCGAAGAGTTGGCCCAGGAAGACAACGCCTATCGCGAGATGCGCACCCGGCTGGACAACATGGGGCCGGTGAACATGATGGCGCTGGAGGAGTACAAGGAAACGGCACAGCGCCACGAATTTCTGGAGACGCAGCGGCAGGACCTGCTGCAATCGATCGAGAACACGCAGAACACGATCAAGGAGATCGACAGCGTCTCGCGGCAGAAGTTCGAAGAAGCCTTCACCATCATCAACGAGAATTTCGGACGAACCTTCAGTAAGCTATTCGGCGGCGGGCAGGCGCTGATGCGGCTGACGGATGCGGAAAACTCCAGCGAAAGCGGTATCGACCTGGTGGTCTCGCCTCCGGGCAAGAAGTTGCAGAACGCGCTGCTGCTCTCCGGCGGGGAGAAGGCGCTGACCGCGCTGGCGCTGTTGGTCGCCGTTTTCCAATATCAGCCCAGCCCGTTCTGCATTCTGGACGAGGTGGACGCGCCGCTGGACGAAGCGAACGTTGGCCGCTTCACCCAACTGATCACCGAACTGGGGGCGCACACGCAGTTCATCATCATCACCCACAGCAAGAAGACGATGAACGTGGCGCCGGTGCTGTACGGCGTGACGATGCAGGAGCCGGGCGTGTCGCGCCTGGTGTCGGTGAGGTTCGAGGAGGCGGCGGTGCGGGCCACGGCGTAGGCAGATGGGTCTTCAGGCCGGCGTACCGCCCCTGTTTTCCGGTGTCATCCCCACTGAGGACTTTAGTCCGAGCGGAGGGACCTGCTTTCTTGCCGCTCGCAAGGAAAGCAGATCCTTCGTTGGGCTGAACTATCCCCACAAACGCAAAAGAAGTGCTTTTGGAGCCGTTCCGCCCTCCTCGTGGTGACAATCTTCCGATCGCGAGCCTATGCCTAGCAGGAGGAAGGGCCGGTGAAAGTAAACGACTGGCGCGGGCTCAAGCTAAAAGTCGAGAAAACCGTCAACCTTCCCGAGCTGAGCTCACCCGGGTCTCGAAACCCGCGAGACCCGGGGCACGCCCGCATCGGCAATGAGACCTGTGTGCCATGACCTGCATTGACAGATCATGGATAATTGACTGTCCATGCCAACAGAAAGCTTTCAGCTTAGGTATCTTGGTGGCGAAGTGGGCGACGGCGCCATCAACGTTTATGAACTCGCGCCAGCGCTCCTCGCGGTGGGTGACCTCATCCGCGATGCCAACCGGTACCTGAATGGCGATCAGGCCTCTGTCAACCTAAAGGTGGACGCTGATTTCCGGAAGGGCTCGTTCGAAATTCACTTGCTCCTCCAACAGTGCCTGCTGGAAACGGCAAACCAGACGCTGGCGTTTGCCTCCGTTATTGATGCGAGTGGACTCATTCGTACGCTTTTCGGCGCTGCTAAGGAGCATAGCGACAAAATAGCTGAGGGTGTCATAGTTGGACTGTTTGCTATTTACAAGCTTTTGAGGGGCGAGAAACCACAACCCGGCATTACAATTCAAGACAATCACGGCGTCATCAACGTTGGCGGCAGGGAGATCCGAGTGGACGCCCGAGGCGCCCAGATGTTCATGAATGACCTTATTCTCGCCGATGTCGATCACATCGTCCGTTCAGTAGTGAAAGATGGCATTGACAAACTGGAAGTCCTGAGTGACGGCAAGCTATTGGACGATGTCACGAAGGAGGATTTGCCGTCGCGTGTGAGAGCGCTCGAAAGTCCGCCCGAATCTGCGGAGCGCGTTCTTACCAATACTAGAGAGGCACTGGTTAAGGTTGTAGCGGCCAATTTTGAGGAGGGTAAGTGGAAATTCTCTGACGGCGGCACGAAGTTCAATGCAGCTATTGCCGACCCTCTTTTTCGGCAGAAGCTCGATAATCGGCAGGAGGGCTTCTACAAGGGGGATGTGCTGCGAGTGATGCTTAAGAGCGAGCAAATGGAGAAAGCGAACGGAAAGATTCAGGCACGGTACGTGGTCCAGGAAGTGCTAGAGCATCGACAAACAGGAACTCAGCAAGAACTGCTTCGGCCCTCTAATAAATCCACTCCTCCGAAATAGCCTTGCAGGCGTTGTCTGAGTTTCGGTTTTGATGCGATCGCCGGCCTCGATGTAGGCCCAGAGCTTTAGCAGCGAGAGTCACCCCCAAATGGGTCTCAAGCGTAAGGTCTCCTCAGACTGACGTATGCAAGCTGCAGCCCGCCAATCCCCACTAATAGGCTTAGTATACTTACCAGTTTATCAGGCGCTGACCACCCAAATAAAAGCTGCGCGATCGCGAAGACCGCAGTCGCAGCGATGATAACACCAAAGGCTGCGATGACATGTTTCTTCGCCACAAAGTCTTTTCGGAGCGCCCGAACGGCCGAAGTGCTTAACAGATCCGAGTAGGAGTACTGATCTTGTCCTATCCTAAATCGCCTTCGCCGGTCCAATCTCTCCAGCCAACGAAGGTTGCAGACCTTGATCCTTGTGCCCTGAAGGGCATTTGCTGCTATTTCGACGGCTTGCTCCTTCGGAACACCCGTCACATCCAACAAACGGCAGTCCTTTAGAAGCAATGACAAATCATACGCAAATGCCTTCCCAGAGATCTTGAGTCGGGATGCCAGTTCGTACGGCTCCAAATTACGCAGGTCAACCAGTTTCTTTTGGACATCGGATAGGAGTTCGCGTTTGACCTCGCTGTCGAAAAAAATGAATTCGATCTCATCGACGGTATCCGAAGCCGCAATGGCTGCCAGAACGTCCACGTAGGTGTCTGCGCTGTCACTTGTCGCGACAACTCTTGCCCTTCTCATTGGAAGATCCTCGAACCACGATGCGACAGCGACCAAGTCCTTTCGCGACTTTCAGGGCCAACAATGACTCCGTTGGACTGTCGCCGACGCCTGCCGAGAAAGTGATGTCTCCTTGATTCACCTGCAACCAAGTGATGTCGATGGGTGCAACGCTTGCAGCCAGAATCCCGTCTCCCTCGGCAAAAATGATTTCGCAGCCCTGCCCCTCCAGAGACCGCCTCAACGAGTCGATCGCTGAGCGGACGGCGGTCGAGAAGAGACGTACCGCGTCAAGATCTTCGGACAGGACCAACCTTTCCAAAGTCTCCCCGATCCTATCCCCATCGATCGAGAGGAACTGATTGTAACATTCATGCATCTTGCCCACTCATCGCCGCATTATAAGCACCGCAGCACCTTATGTCACTGTCACACCGCCTCGCCCGGCGGGTGCCCCGGGTCTCGCGGGTTCGGGGTTCGGGAATTTGTCGTCGATCAACCGATGGGCGCCCCGCTCATTCCTGCTCCTGGACGAGTGGGATCATCGCTCGGCCAGATAGCGATCGTGTTCCACGCTGACGTCATGCAGGCCGCTTCCGGGTTTGGCCGGTGTGATGTGCAGGAATCGGCGGGGTCCAGGATGCTCGCGCTTCTGAGAGCGCTTGAGCGCCACAATTTCTCGCAGCGCGTCTTTGAGGCAGGCTAACCCAGGGCTGCCGCCCTGGGCTAAATGCAATGCCGCCGCTTCTCGGCTGGATCCTTCGGATCTCGAGAGGCGGTCCCTGCCGGGACCGGGGATCGATTTAGCAAGCTACCCAGGACTTCGTCCTGGGCTGGATTGAGCTGTCCCGCATGGCGGGACGCATAGGGCGCACTGCCGGGTGCCGGGACCCCCACCGGGTGCCGGGGCCCACTGGGTGCCGGGGCCCACTGGGTGCCGGGGCCCCAGTCATCCCCGTTTTTGGGATGAGTGGGAACCGACGCTCGATCTTCGGCGGATCGATCCTTCTTCCCACACATTCGAAAGTCGCGAATGTGTGGGGCACCCGCCGGTGGATCCGTCCCGCTTGCGGGATATCTCAGTTCAGCCCAGGACGAAGTCCTGGGTGGGCTGCTCGAATAGATACCAGTCCCGGGAGGGACCTACCCGAATACAAACCGCGGATCGTACTCCACGCCCGATCTTTTCAGCAACGTCATGAACTCTTGCTCGAAACTCCACTTTTGATGATGCTCCGGCTGATGAGCGATGTAATCAATGACGGTCTGCCGTTGGGATTGACTGATGCTGAACGCACCGTATCCCTCCTGCCATACGAATCGATGCCCGTTCTCGTGCAGCCAGCGCGAACTGCCGCCCTTCAGCTCCTTCATGATCCTTGCCAGCGGCACAATTAGAGGCACGCGGAGTAACAGATGAGCGTGATTCTTGGTGCCGCCGGCTGCGAGCAAGATAACCTGATTGTCTTTTGCCACAACGGCCAGATATCGCCAAAGGGCCTCGGGATCGGGGATCATGTTGATGCGTTGCTTCGTGCTGAAAACGCAATGTACGAGCACGGAGGCATGGGTGTGGGACATGAGAACACGGTAGTTCAGGGTCTATTCGCCCATTTGTGACGGGAGACCCTGGCCGCGTGCGGTCCCTGCCGAGACCGGGGATCGATTTGGCAGCTACCTAGCTCGCCACACGCGGGCCCGCATGACGTCGAAATGATGGTCGTAAGTCCAGATTTCCAGTCTCAGTCTCGACGCCAGAGCCGCCAAAGCAGCGTCAAACAGTGTGATCGCCTGGTCAGGCAAAGCGGACAGTCTTCTGACTCCCTCCAGGTAATCCTCCAATGTCGGATTGGTCGAAGAACCGGTTGTGAGGACCTCATCCAGCCAGGCGGATGCTGCTTCTTGGCCCAACCGGCGCAGTACCAAGCGATGCGCCTCCAGCAAGACGGGGCAGGCGACGACGACGTTACGTTTTTCTCGAGCTAGCTGTGTCAGGTCACGCCGGGCGCGTTGATGATAAGCGTCGTCGCGATCGAGCGCGGCATAGAGAGGCCCGGTATCGGCCAAAACGGCACGGATCATTGCTCGGCCAGATAGCGATCGTGTTCCTGGCTCACATCTCGCAAACCGCTTCCGTGCTTTGCCGGTGTGATATGGAAGGGACCGTGAGGTTGCAAGTAGCCGCGCACAGTCAGAAATTGTCGTAAGGCGGATTGAACCACAATGGTCAGGGTGGGCGGAGCTTCCTGGTCGCGCGTATAGCTCTCCACCGCCTTGGCGAGGTCATCGGGGATGGTCACGGTTGCACGCTTCATCGGCTTGCCTCATCTAAATGCATCATAACACCAACTGGTGAAGGTAGTGTAACAACCTCCGCATCAGCTGCTTCGCAGCCAAGCCGGTAACCGGAATCTTCCCGCGCTGGGAGACGCCCCGGCCCGGACGTTTGCGTCACCGGCCAGGGTGACGAAGGGCACCGCCGTGGGTTCGGGGCGCCGCCTATGATGAACGGCGCGCAAATTGTGAGATCTCGCTCACGAAGCGCAAACCGCAACTATGGAAAAGCCGCTTATTTACTTTGACAATGCCGCCACCGCCTGGCCCAAGCCGGAGAGTGTTTACCGCTTCATGGACGAGTTCTATCGCAGCCACGGGGTCAATCCCGGGCGCAGCGGATACGACCTGGCGATTGAGACCGGCACGCTGCTGGACCGGCTGCGCAAGCGCCTGACCAGGTTCTTCGGCGGCGATGAAGATGCCTCCGACCGGCTGGTTTTCGGCTACAACGTCACCGACGCGCTGAACCTCATCATCCCCGGCCTGGTTTCGACGGGCGATCATGTGGTGACCACTAATCTGGAACATAACTCCGTGATTCGGCCGGTGAATCACCTGGTGCGCGATCACGGCGCGGAGGCGACCTATGTTCCGTTTGACAGCAATGGGTTCGTCGACCCGGACGACATCCGGCGCGCGCTGCGGCCCAACACGAAAGCCGTCATTGTCAATCATGGCTCCAACGTGATCGGCACGGTACAGCCGGTGGCGGAGATTGGCAAGATCTGCCGCGAGCGCGCTATCTCGTTGGTCATCGACGCGGCCCAGACCGCGGGCGTCGTCCCCATCAACATGCAGGAGATGAACATCGACGTGGTGGCCTTCACCGGGCACAAGGCGCTGATGGGCAGTATGGGGATTGGCGGCCTGTGCATCCGGCGGCATGTCGAAGTAAAACAGCTCCGCAGCGGCGGCACCGGCGTGCGCTCCAACCATCCCTATCATCTGGAAGAGTACCCGTGGCGGCTGGAGTACGGCACGCCGAATTTGGTGGGCGTGGCCGCGTTGTGGGCGGGGCAGGATTGGCTGGAGGAGCACGGCGTGGAACAGGTGCACGCGCGGGAGATGAAGCTGGCGCAGCGGCTGGTGGATGGCTTCCGGCAGATTGAGGGCGTGCGGCTCTATTGCTGCGATAGCCTCGAGGACCACTTGCCCACGATACTCGTCAACCTGGAAGGGACTGATCCCGGCAACGTCGGGATCATGCTCGATGTCGATTACAACATCGCCACCCGCACCGGGCTGCATTGCGCTCCACGGGTGCACCAGCAACTGGGGACGGTGGAGCGCCACGGCGGGGTGCGTTTCTCGCTCGGCCCGTTCAATACAGAAGCCGATGTCGATGCGGCGATTGCAGCCATGAGCGGCATCGCCCAATGGGCGCATAGCCGCGCCGCCAGCGTCAGGGGAAGCTTCCAGCTTTAGGGGAACTCTGATTAAGTCACGGCGAAGTCCCTCAGGGGCTAAAGCCGCAGAGATTTTGCGGTACTTACGGACGGCCTGAAGGCCGTCCCCTTCACTGGCATCTCACCTCCAACACGCGCCCTTCGACTTGCTGCGCTCGCTCAGGAGGTCATGCGAAGAACCGCATCAGTCCTCTTGGGGGGAGATCGGGTGCGAGAAATGGCGTGCCGCTGAGGGCCTCGGCGGCGGCGTAACCGCTGCGCACAGCTCCTTCCATGGTGGCGGGCCAGCCGGTGGCGGTCCAATCGCCGGCCAAGTACAGTCGCGGCCAGGGGCTGCGGTTCGAGGGACGAAAGGCATCGCTGCCCGGCGCGGGCGAGAAGGTGGCATGAACCTCCTTGACCACAGTTGCCTTGGTCAGCGTAGCTTCGCGCACGATCGGAAAGAACTCCACCAGCTCGCGCACCGCCAATTCGATGATTTCCGCGCGCGGCTTCTCCACCAGTGACTTCGACGAGCTGACCACCAGCTCGAGATAACTTCCTTCTTGCGCCGATTCGCGCCGCGTGCTCAGGATTTTCGACTTGTGGAACATCCATTGGATGGTGCGCTCCAGCAGCACGGCGTGTTCCAGCGGCGTGATCTGGCGGTCGAACCAGAGGTGAATGCCGGTGATGGGCGAGCTTTGGAGGCCGCGGGCATTTTGGCGCAGCGGCGCAAACTCGGGCACGTCCGGCAGCAGCTTGTCGATGGAATTGGAATTGAACGGCGTCGCCAAAACTACGTAGTCGGCGCCGATGTCTTCGCCGCCGACAGATAATTGGATCCTGCCGTTATCGTTGCGGATTGAATCCACGGCTGCACGCAGGTGTACTTTGCCGCCGCGGGCTTCGAGGTAGTCCGCTGCGGTTCCATAAAGGTGCGACAAGTGCACGGCAGGAACGCCCATGCGGCCGGCCTGCGCCGACTTGAGGAAGGATTCGCGGAAGACGAACGCCGCGGAGGGCAGCGAGACGCGATCGAGATCCTCATTCAGCGCACTGACCAGCACCGGCCCCCAGAAACGATCAATGGCTCGTCTGGTTTGTCCGTGCCGTTCAAGCCATGCCAGGAAATTTTCTCCGCCATTTTTGGGCAGGGATGGTACCAGTGCGAGCATGGCGCGGGCGATGACCAGCTTGTCCATCAAATCGAGCACGGTCGATTCGAGAAACGACGGCGCGGCATGAAAGGGCGGCGGCAGCGCTCCCGGCTTCAGCGTGGACGATTTGCCGCCGGGAAGGATGAAGGTGATCTCGTCATACCAGCGAATCTGCTGCTCGACTCCGAGCCGGCGATAGAAATCGAGGAGGTTGGTGCAGCAGCCGAGCAGGACGTGCTGGCAGTTGTCGACCACTTCACCGGTGCCGGGCAGTTCGTAAGATGATGCCCGTCCGCCGAGGTAGGGACGGCGCTCGAACAATTCCACGCGATAGCCGGCATCGGCGAGAGCGCTGGCGGCTGCCAGGCCGGCGAGCCCGCCGCCGATAACGGCCACCATCTCGCGCTGCGCATTGTCGTGAGCGGCGGTCATCGGAATCGGAAGAAGCCTTTTGTCATGACGCTCAACTTCTCGGCGGTGCTGAGCCGCACGCGTTCGGAAAACACGTCGTAGTTGCGGGCGATGATCTTCTCCAATAGCCGGCGGTAAATTTCCACCAGCGTCCACAGCGCCGCCTGGCTGTCCTCGTCGATCAGCGGCAGCAAGTCTTCCGCCGAGTGATAATAGCCGCGCGCCCGCAGCGCCTCAAACTCCAGCAAGGGCCGTAGCGACGCCAGCGTTGATCCGAGCCCCTCGGCGGGGGCTGAGTTTGCCGCGGGCTGGGTGAAGGAGCTGCTGGTCAGCGCCTCAACCGCGACACCCAAGCGCGTGAAGTCTTCTTTCGGTAAATACACTCGGCCGCGACCGGCGTCCTCCTTCACGTCGCGCAGAATATTGGTGAGTTGGAAGGCGACGCCCACCTCCTCGGCCAGCTTTTCCGCGCGCGGTTCGCGATAACCGAAGATGCGAATGCAGCACAAGCCCACCACTGAGGCCACGTGGTAGCAGTAGTCGTAAAGCTGGTCGAAGGTTTCGTACTGCAATTTCGCCGGGGCGTCTTGCTTGGTGCCGGCTTCGGGAACGTCCATTTCCGTGCCATGCACCAGCTTTTCCAGCAGGTCGAGCGGAATGTTGAATCGCTTTTGCGCATCGGCCAAAGCAAAGAGCACGGGATCATCGGTACGTTGGCCCTCCACGACACGGCGCAGGGCGTTCATCCATTCATCCAGCTTTTGGCGGCGTTGCTCGGCGGGAATGCCCGGGTCGTCAGAGATGTCGTCGGCATGGCGCATGAAGGCGTAGACGGCCGACAGGGCATTGCGCTTGCGCGCCGGCAGGAGCAGGAACCCGTAGTAGAAGTTCCGGGCGGCCGAGCGCGCGATGTGCCGGCAAACGCTGTAGGCCGCCCGCAATTGCAGCGGGTGCTGGCTCACAGCGCCCCGCACGTGGGCGAATTTTCACCACGGAGGCACGGAGGGCACGGAGTTGATTCTCTTTTTTTCATTTCCTCCGTAACCTCCGCGCCTCCGTGGTGAACTGTCTTCCACCCCCCACCAGTTTTCTCAGCGCTGCGCGCCCGACGAGCCACAATTTGCGCGGTGTGGAAAGCGCCGGCCGCCGGGTCAGCACGTCATAGTCCTGGCGCTCGATGGCGTTCAGGATTTCCAGCCCGCCGCGGCTGAAGAGTTCGATATCCATGGCGAGATGCTTATCGACTTTGCCGGCCAGCGGCAGCCCCAGGTGAAACCAGTCGCGAGCGCGGGCCACTTCGAACTTCATCATCTGGCGGAACTGCGGCGTAGCGCGGCGCTCGGCGACGTCGCTCTCGCTGACGCCGAATTTGGCGAGGCTGTCCAGGGGAAGATAGATTCGTCCCTTCGCGTAATCCCGGGCCACATCTTGCCAGAAGTTCGCCAACTGGAGCGCGGTGCAAGTGTAGTCGGAAAGTTGCTGGCGCTCGGCATCGCGATAGCCACAGAGGTAAAGCACCAGGCGGCCGACAGGGTTTGCCGAGTTTTTGCAATAGCCGAGTACGTCCTCGAATGTGGGATAGCGCGTGACCGTCTGGTCCTGGCGGAAGGCGGTGAGCAGATCGGCGAAGGGCTGGCGCGGAATGTCGAACTGGCGGATGCTCTCGCGCAGCGCGATGAACACCGGATGGCGCGGGCTGACTTGGTTGCTGGCGCGAGATTCCGCCGGCAACTTCTCCACGTCCTGCTGGACCTCGCGGGGCGCCGGCTCGAGCAGACTCACGTAGGTCGCATTCAGCTCCGCCTCCCAGGCATCCAACAGCGCCAGCGACTGCTGCGGATTGCCGACTTCATCGCCCAGATCGTCGGAGATTCGGCAATAGGCGTAAACGTTGTAGAAGTGCTGATGCAGGCGCTTGGGCAAGAACCAGGTGACGACGGAAAAGTTTTCGTAATGCGAGTGCGCCAGCCGCGCGCAGTACTGTTGCGCTTCCGCCAGCGAGGGAGCGACCTCCGGGACGGCATACTCCGGCGGCAAGCGCTGCCAGCCGGCGGTGGCGTCCGCCTGCGAGAATTGCACTCGATGGTTGGTGGAGAGCGAGGACATCAAGAGAATTGTAACGGGAATTGGCCTGCCCCAGCCAAAGGCGCCCTGCAGAGCTGCGTGCGGAGATTGGCCGAGGCGTCGGGTATATTGACTGGAGCCACTAACGACGGCACTTATGCCCGAGGTTACCCCCGACGAATTCCGCGCTGCTCTGGGCCGTTTCGCCAGCGGCGTGACGGTGATCACCGTAGAGCTGCCCGAGCGCGGCGTGCACGGCATGACGGCTAACGCCTTCTGCTCGGTCTCGCTACATCCGCCGCTGGTTCTGGTTTGCGTTGACCATCTGGCGGAGACCTATCTGCATCTTCGTGAACAAGGTGAGTTTGGCGTCAGCATCCTGAAAGTCGAGCAGGAAGCGCTGTCGGAGTTCTTTGCCGACCCGAAACGAAGTCACGACGCCAGTTACCGGCTGGGCATTCGCTATCGCCAGATGAAGAGCGGCGTGCCCGTGCTGGAGGACACGCTGGCTAATCTGGATTGCCGGGTGGTTGCAGCTCATGCTGCGGGCGATCACACGATCTTTGTCGGCGAGGTGCGCGAAGTAGCATTGGGCGAGGGCGCTCCACTAATGTATTTTCGCGGGCGGTACGACCTGCGCGGGACGCCGGAGGAGTAGCCGGTACGGGGCTCGGCCGGTTGCGTTATTCTTCTGAGGCGCACACATTTATGCAACGCGCTTTAACAGCCTGCAGCGCGGTGGCTGGGCTGTCTGCGAGTCAGCTCGCCAGGCAGTTGCATGAGGTCCGCGACGGCGCCGCGCTCGCTCCTGAAGTCGCCGTGCAACTCTTGCGCTGCGACGAGGACTGCCTGCCGGAGCTACTGGCCGCGGCGCGCGCGGTGAAAGAGCAGTATCATCCCGGTGTCATCACCTATTCGCGCAAGGTCTTCCTCCCGCTGACCAACTTATGCCGCGACTATTGCGGTTATTGCACCTTCCGCCGTTCGCCTGGCGAAGCGGGTGCGCACACCATGACGCCGGAAGAAGTTTTGGATGTTGCCCGGCGAGGCGAGGAACTGGGCTGCACGGAGGCGCTGTTCTCGCTCGGTGACCGGCCGGAGACGACGTTTCCCGAGATGCGCGCGACGCTGCGGCGGCTGGGTTGTCGCAGCACGTTGCATTATCTGGAAGCGATGTGTGAGCTGGTATTACGTGAGACGCGGCTCGTGCCGCACGCCAATCCCGGCCTGCTGAGCGCCAACTGGATTGCACGGCTGCGAGCCAGCAATCCGAGCTTGGGATTGATGCTGGAGAGTACGAGTACGCAACTGGCTGAGGCGCATCCGCCGGGAAAGGCTCCCGACAAAGCGCCCGCACTGCGGCTGCGCACAATCGAAGACGCCGGCAAACTGGGCGTGCCGTTTACCACCGGCATTCTGATCGGCATTGGCGAAACTGTGCAGGACCGGGTCGAATCGCTGCTGGCGATCAAGCGGCTGCATGAAAAGTATGGACATATCCAGGAAGTCATCATCCAGAATTTTCGCGCAAAACCGGAGATCCCGATGGCCGTCCGGCGTGAACCTGATACCGGCGACATGCTGCGCACCTTGGCGGTCGCGCGATTGCTGCTGCGCGAGATGAACATCCAGGCGCCGCCAAATCTCACCCAGCATGGGTATGAGCGCCTGCTGGAAGCAGGCATTAACGATTGGGGAGGCATTTCGCCGCTGACGCCGGATTACATCAATCCCGAAGCGCCTTGGCCGCATCTGCTGGAGTTGCGGCGGCGCACCGAAGCCGCGGGGCAGAAACTGGTGCAGCGCTTGCCGGTGTATCCGGAGTTTATTGCGGGTGTAGTCGCGCGCGGCGGTTTGCTGGCGGAGCGGCTGCGAACTATGTCGGACCACGAGGGACATGCGAGGGCAGCGTAGCTTGCATTGATTGATGAAGCTAAGGAGATATTTTGAGGGGGCGCGGCTGCAGCCGCGCCGGTAACAGACGGGCTGTTAGGCTTTAGCCTCGGAGGTAATTCGCCAGTCGCAAGGGCGACGTCCCCCAGTGGCTAAAGCCCCGCGAAACGAGCATTTCACGGCACGGCTGAAGCCGTGCCCCTTCAAAGCCTGCGATTCGGCACCAATGGTCCAAGATAGATGCAGGATAGATAGATGATCGTCGTACTCACCGGCGGAACAGGCGGCGCGAAGCTGGCGCAGGGGATGCAGCAGGTGGTCGCTCGTGGCGAGCTCACTGCCATCGTCAACACTGGCGATGATCTGGAATGGTGGGGCTTGCACGTTTCGCCGGACATCGACTCGGTGCTCTACGCCCTTGCCGGCCTGCTGAGCAAGGAGCGCGGATGGGGCGTGGGGGGAGACACGTTTCGTTGCCTTGAACGCATGAAGCAACTCGGCCAGCCCGGGTGGTTCAGCCTGGGGGATCTGGACCTGGCGACCCACTTGACGCGCACTGCGATGCTGCGTGCGGGCAAGACGCTCAGCCAGGCCACGGAGGAGCTAGCGGCGAGATTTGGCGTTGGCGCGCGGGTGCTGCCGATGTCGGAGGATCGCGTCTCAACCGTGCTGGAAACGAGCCAAGGCACGCTGCGATTTCAGGAGTACTTTGTCCGCGAACGGCATCAGGTGGAAGTGCAGGCGGTCCGCCTTGAAGGCGCGGAGCAGGCGCGTCCAGCACCGGGCGTGACGGAAAGCATCGAGAGCGCCGATGCGATTGTGCTTGCGCCGAGCAACCCGGTGACCAGCATCGGCCCCATCCTGGCTGTGCCGGGGGTGCGCGCGGCTTTGCGGCGAACCTCGGCGCCCGTGGTTGCCGTCAGTCCGATTGTAGGTGGAGCGGCGGTTTCCGGACCGGCCGCCGCGCTGATGAAGATGATGGGATGGCCGAGCACGATTGCCGGAGTTACAGAGGCATACGAAGATTTTCTGGATGTGCTGGTGGCGGATGAAGTCGACGCGCCAGCAGTCAGCACTCAGGGGCTAGCAGTCAGCACTCAGCATTCAGCATTCAGCCAGATTGATAAAGACAAGGCCTCCTTGCGATCCACGATCCACGATCCACGATCCACAATCCGCCTTCCACAGGCGAAGCAAGTGCGGATGGTCTATACCAAGACCATCATGCGCTCGGACGAAGACAAGCGCGAACTGGCGGCCTTTGTGCTGGATGCCTGCGCGGCGTCGCAAGGCGCGAAAGCGTGATCATGAACGGAATCCTCCTCATTCCTTTCAAAAACCTGGCGACGGCGAAGCAGCGCCTGGCCGCGGCCTTGGACCAGCAACAGCGCTCGCAACTCGCAGAAGCGATGCTGCGCGACGTGATGACCGCGGCTGCCGGCGTCTTGGACCGTATTGACGTGGCCCTGGTGACGGGCGATGCGAGCGCACAAGCCATCGCGAAAGAGTTCGGTTTCATCGTGATCGATGACCCGCACAACGAGAGCGAGACGGCGGCGATTGCGATGGCGACTGCACGGTGCGAGGAGCGCGGTTACGATACGACAATTGTCGTGCCGGGTGATATCCCCCTGATCACCGGCCACGAACTACATTGCGTTCTGGACGCAGCGCCGGAGGAAGGTGCGGTTTTCGTTCCTGCCTACGACCGGCGCGGCAGCAACTGCATTCTGCGGCGACCGGCGTCGATCATTCCGCTGCGCTTCGGCAATGACAGCTTTCTGCCGCACTGCGAAGCCATGAAGAAAACCGGCAAGGAGCTCGTCCTCCTCGAAATGCCGGGAATCGGGTTAGACATTGATAATCCGCACGAGCTTGAGTTGCTGGTGCGACGAGAAGGCGATACGAATGCGCAGCGCCTGCTGCGCTCGTGGGGATTTGGCCGGAACGATGTCAACGCCTGGGAAGCGGCGGGGTGAGCAAGCGTCCGCCGGTTACGGTTGCGGTTTCGAACGGCGAGACCCGGGGTCCCCGGCGCGCCCGCTGTTGGCGCCATGGGGAGGAAATCGCGCCGTTGGACGCAACGGGGTGGGAAATCCGCGCCATCCCTGTGTGCGGTATTGGCGAGGTTTCCGCCGGCGACTCGGTCGCCGATCTGGTGCTCGATGCCCTGGCGCGCAGCGGCTTCAGCTTGCAGCAGGGCGACATTCTGGTTATCAAGCACAAGATCGTTTCCAAGGCGGAAGGGCGGAGGGTCAGGCTGGATTCGGTCAAGCCTTCTGCCGCCGCAAAACAATTCGCCGCCAGGAACAATGCCGACGCGCGGGTTATCGAGCTGGCGCTGCGCGAGGCCAGTAGGGTGGTCCGCAAGAAGCATGTTCTCATCACGGAGACGCAGCAGGGCTTTGTCTGCGCCAACGGCGGCGTGGATGTTTCCAATGTCGACGGAGGCGAGAGCGCGGTATTGTTGCCTGTCGATGCGGACCGCTCCGCTGCGCAGATACATCGAAGATTGAAGAGGCGGATCGGCCTGCCCGTTCCGGTGATCATTGCCGACAGCTTTGGCCGCCCCTGGCGCGAGGGCTTGTGCGAGGCGGCCATTGGAGTTGCGGGAATGAAGGCGATTCACGACTATCGCGGCAAGCTGGATGCTTACGGTTACAAGATGCATGCGACACAAGAAGCGGTGGCCGACGAGTTGGCTGCTCTGGCGGGACTGGTTTGCGGCAAAGCGGCGCGCGTGCCGGCTTGTATAATCCGGGGATATTTGTACCGCCGCGGCAACGGCCGGGCGCGTGATCTGGTGCGGCCTGCGGAAAGAGATTTGTTCCGGTACAAACCACAGCCCGCACCAATCTTGGGTGACCTTGTTGTATTGTCAACACGCGCGGCCTGCGGCCCGGGTGGGATCTGCTTTCTCCTCTCAACAGCACATCCCTCGCGAGCTGACGCTCGCTCGTGATGACAATTCGGTAAGTTCACGACATGCTATGCAAAACTCGTTAAGTTGGTGCAATCGGCAGACGTTGGAAGGCACGCGCTGGAACGATGTGCAGCGGCGAGTTTCTCCCCAGGTACGAGCGGCGATCGAGAAGGTGTTGGCCGCGCTTGACGGAGGTGTGCTGACCCGCGAGGAGTGCCTGCTGCTGGCCAATTGCGAGGGAGACGACCTCTTCGGGCTGGTGGTTGCGGCCAATGAGCTGCGGCAGCGGCTGGTGGGCGACATGGTCAGCTACGTCATCACCCGCAATATTAATTTCACCAATGTTTGCTTTGTAGGATGTAAATTCTGCGCCTTCAGCGTGGGGCCGCGCGATGAGACCGCTTACTTTCTGTCGCTGGAGAAAATCGCGCAGAGATGCCGCGAAGCCGAGGAGTGGGGTGCAACCGAGGTCTGCATTCAGGGCGGGCTGCCACGCGAGCTTCCGCCGTTTTACTATCGCGACATCCTGCGAGCGGTGAAGTCGGCGACGCCAAAGATGCATGCGCACACTTTTTCGCCGATGGAGATGGCTTACGGCGTCGAGCTGACGGGGATGCCGATTCGCGAGTATCTGCTGATGCTGAAAGCGAACGGTCTGGACACGCTGCCCGGCACGGCGGCGGAAATCCTCGACGATGACGTGCGGCAGGTGCTTTCGCGCAACAAGCTGAGCTCGGCGCAATGGCGCGAAGTGATCGAAACGGCGCACGAATGCGGCATCCGCAGCACCTCGACCATGATGTACGGTCACAGGGAAACGACGGAACATTGGGTTCGCCAGATGCTGCTGTTCCGCGAGATCCAGTCGCGCACCGGCGGCTTCACGGAGTTTGTGCCGCTGGGCTACATTCACGAAAACACGTTACTGTTTGCGCAGGGCCTGGCGCGCAGCGGCGCAACGCTGCCCGAACACATAAAGGTCCACGCGCTGGCGCGCGTCATCCTCGCCGGATCGATTAATCACATCCAGGTCTCGTGGGTGAAGCTGGGCCGTGAAGTTTCGCAGCTCGCGCTGCTGGCCGGGGCCGATGATTACGGCGGGACGCTCTTCGAAGAAAACATCTCGCGGCTGGCGGGCGCGACCGCCGGGCAGTACACGTCGGCGGCAGAGTTCCAGGAGCGCATCCTAGAGCTGGGTCGCATTCCCGCGCAGCGGAATACGCTGTACACGCACTATACATTTCCCACTCAAGATTTGAAGGAGCGCGGCCCTTCGGCAAGATCAGGGCAGGCTTTCAGCCGCGCCGAAGAGTGCAGTCCTGAGGATCGGGCTCTCGCCGCCGAGGAAAATCGGTGAGAAGGCGCAACGGCGTTACCTCAGCGGCTAAAGCCGGACCTCTTCTTACCTGCTTCGGCACGGCTAAAGCCGTGCCCCTTCAAAGCGCTGCATATTTTCGAGGCGACATATGATCGCGGTCATTGGCGGGACTGGGCCGGAAGGCTCGGGGCTGGCGTTGCGCTGGGCGCGCGCAGGTGAGTCGGTGGTGATCGGCTCGCGCGACGGCGATCGCGCCCGAGCGGCGGCGGCGCAAATCGCGGAGAAGGCCGGCGCGCTGGGCAGCGTCGAAGGCGTGGAGAACGCGGTCGCAGTGAAGATGTGCGACATTGTGATACTCACGGTTCCGTTCGCCGGACAAGCCGAGTTACTGAAGCAGCTCAAGCCGGCGTTCCGTTCCGGTACGGTACTGATCGATGCTACGGTCCCGCTGGCGGCAGCGGTGGGCGGACGGCCGACACGCGTGCTGGGTGTGTGGCAGGGATCGGCGGCCGAGCAAGCGCAGGAGATTGTGGGCAAGAACGTTGCGGTGGCGGCGGCATTCCACAGCCTGTCAGCCACGGTGCTGCACGCTGACGGCGATGTCGATTGCGACGTGATCGTGTGCAGCGACGACGATCGCGCCCGGGAGATCGCGTCAGAGCTGGCGGCCAAGATTCCCGGGGTGCGAGCTGTAGATGGCGGCAAGCTGGAGAACGCCCGCATCGTGGAAGCCATGACCGCGCTGCTCATCACCCTGAACATCCGCCACAAGGTAAAAGGCGCGGGATGGAGGGTAACGGGGCTGGGAATCTGACTGCAGTGGCCAGTGGTCAGTGGTCAGTGGCCAGTGCGCAGATCTCAGCGATTATCTTCACCGCTTGGGCGCATTGCTCGCGATTGACGTCTAGATGCGTGACGAAGCGCATGAGATGGGGAGTGACTCCGTTGGCCAGCACTCCGCGCTCGGCCAGCTTGCGTGACAACTCGGCCGAGGTCAGGCCAGTGCCGGAGATGTCACAGATCAGGATGTTGGTCTGGACCTTGGCGGGATCGATCTTGATGCCGGGAATGCGCGCCAATCCTCCAGCGAGAAGCTTTGCATTGGCATGGTCCTCGACCAGCTTCGCCGGCCCTTGCTCCAAAGCGATGAGCCCGGCCGCCGCCAGAATGCCGGCCTGCCTCATGCCGCCGCCCAGCGCTTTGCGATAGATGCGACCACGGTCGATCAGCTCCGCGCTGCCCACCAGCAGCGACCCTACCGGCGCGCCCAGCCCCTTGGAGAGACAGAACATCACGGTGTCGGCCTTGGCCGTGAGCTGCGCCACCGAAACTCCAAGCGCCACCGCGGCATTGAAGATGCGAGCGCCGTCCAGGTGCACGGGCAGTCCGGCAGCGTGAACGTTGTCGCAAACGTCATGGAACACCTCCGGCGGCATGATGGTTCCGCCGGCCATGTTGTGCGTGTTCTCCAGCGCGACCAGGCCGGTCTTGGCGGCGTGATAACTCTTGGTCTTGATCTTTGGCTGGACGTGCTGCCAGGTGAGAATGCCATCCTCGGCCCACACGGTTCGCGGCACGCAACCGGAGAAGTGCGCCATCATCGCCATCTCGTAGTTGAAGACGTGGCCGCGCTCTTCGCAGACGATCTCCTGCCCGTGACGGGTGTGCAGCTTGACCGCGATCTGATTGCCCATGGTGCCGCTGGGGACGAAGAGCGCCGCCTCGCGGCCGAAGATTTCGGCGGCGCGTTTTTCCAGCCGGTTGATGGTCGGGTCTTCGGCATAAACGTCGTCGCCAACCTCAGCCTCGAACATGGCGCGGCGCATCTCCGGCGAGGGCTTGGTGACGGTGTCGCTGCGCAGATCAATGGCGGAAGTTATTTGGCTTGAAGATTTGAGTTCCGATTCGGGTGCAGCGGTGTACATGAGCTTTAGTGTAACTAGGCGGGGAGAGATTCACCACGGAGGCACGGGTAAAACCCAGAGAAATATGTGTAGCCGAAACAGCATCCCGGCACCACCATCATGATTTCTTTCGTTGACGGCTGCCCCGTAGGCTCTGCAACCGTGGTTTTTCGGTGGCAGGCCAGAGTTTTCTCGCCTCCTAGGGGCTACTCGGCCTTGATCAACATCTGCGAGCCGCTGTCGAGCTTTACCTCTTTCCCGCCGGAGGTAAGCACGGAGTTGCCCTCAAGCTGCAGGCCCTTTATTCCGACCACGCCGGTGGAGTGGGGATTGAGCATCTTGCCGCGGCCCTGCTGTCCCGGCACTTGCATTCCCATGCCAGTGCCCGGGGGGGCAGTGTTGCCGGTGCCGCTGTTCATGTTGTTCCCGCCCATGGACGATCCTGTGTCCGGAGCGAAGGCTTCAGGATTGGGACCGACGGCTTGCAGCACGCCCTTGATCGGCATGACCTTGCCGCCGGGCAGCTCGATCTTGTCGAAGACGATGCCGAGCGATGCCTGAGCACCGCCTTTGGAGCGAGCCGTGGCCTGGGTGACGTGGCCGATCACCTTGGACCCGGCGGGAATCTCGATCCCACTATGGGTGCGAAGGGTGGCTGCCGTCTTCGCGAAAACCTCGTCGCCTTCCTTCAGTTTCTTCGAGTCGAGGGCCTTGGTCAGCGTCAACGGGATGACGCCATGTATCGTGGCGCTGTTGCTTGCTTCGGGGGCGGCGGAGCTTTGCCCCGGCGCTTCGGTTTGGGAAACGCAAACGGAGACAGCAAGTAGGACAAAAAGAGCGAAGAGCGCTATATGCCTCACCGATTCCCTCCGGATTTAATCAATGTTAAGGCGCCAACAATTGTTCTCTTGCTGGAAAGGCAAGTCAATAGACAAAGGCGCACAGGGTTGTGCGTCGGCTGAAGCCGGCTCGAAATCCTAAATGAGCGCCCTGGACGCCGGCCTGATTCACCCCACTAAGCACAAAAGCGGCCCTTGTTGGGGGCCCGGTGCGCGGCCAGCTCTAGCCGAGAAGTTTTCAAACTGATCCACCGCGGACGACCTCTATTGCCGCACGAACACGGTGGCGATGCGGTCTTCGTAGATTTTGCGGAATCGGGGATCCATCGCGAGGGCTGCCACGAGCCCGTCCTGCCGGCGCAGCAGGACCACGCCCGACTGGTTGAGGTAGGGATCGTCCTTATAAGAGAGGTCGCCGTTCTGCGTCTCCAGCAGCCGCTTGTTCAGCTTGTCGCCGTAGAGATCGGTGCGGCCATCGATCACCACGGGATCGTTGGGCATGTACCAGGTAAGAAATCCGCCCCAGTCGAAGGTGTTGTAGAGCGGGCCGGGAACAGAATTTTGCCGCAAAAAGTTGACGGCGTTCACGGGAAACCTGCTACTGATGGCCTGGTCGAGACCGCGCGTGGTGAAATCCGATCCCGGCGCAAACAGGAGCAAGGCCAGAGCGACGGCCGCAAAAACGCCGGCCAATTCTAGCCGCGTCTCCTGCGGTTCGCGTTCAGCAGGCTCCCACCCCATCGCGCCAACAACGGGCGCGCCGGGGACCCCGGGCACGCCGGCGGCGTCCGCAATACAAGCTGCCGCGGCCACGCAGAGGAACCAGGAATCGCGCATGGTGCGGAAGGCGAGGACGCTCGCCATCGCCAGCAAGGCGAGCTTGAAAAGGTCAACCTTCTTCTGCCAGCCGATGGCAAAGAAGGCCGCGCCGGCCAGCAGCAGCTCGACGTAGTTTTCGTAGCCGCGAAAGCCGAGCGGTTGCAGCTCCTTGATCATGGCGTAGATCAGCTTGGAATGCGAATATTCCAGGATGACGCCGTAGAGGTGGTAGGAGTAAGGGCCGACTAACGTGGCCAGAGCGCAGCCGGCAAAAACCGCGGTGAGCTTGCCAAGCGGGAGATTGGGCGGCTCCAGATGGTCGAGATTGAATCCAAGGCGCGCCGCGAATCGCTGCGCCGCATTGCAGGCGAGGAGCAGGCCCACCACCGCCAGCCCGTAGATGAACTGGATATGCAGATTGGCCCAGAAGAGAAAGATCAGCGGCAGCCAGTAGAGCGTCCGGACGCGACCGTTGTGTTGCGCTTGCAGAACCAGCGTTAGCGTGACGCAGAACAGGATGATGGAGAAGAACACCGGTCGCGGCATCATCAGGAAGAGGAACGCGTAGCAGCAGGCGACAGCGAGCAGGCACGCCGGCCAGAACCTTCCCGAAAGGCGCCGAGACATCCCGTAGACGGCGAAGGCGACGGCCAAGGTCAGCAGCGTGCCATACACGCCGATCCCGAGCAACCCGAACCAGGCATAGAAGCGCGACAGCAGGACCTCGTAGCCCCAGCTATAGGCCGCCCACGGGCGATTGGCTGCCGATCGCGACAGGATGCCGTGATGCGGAAAGGCAGAGTGCTGGACGATCCAGTCGCCCACCTTGAGATGCCACCAGACATCGAGGTCGATAACAGAGAATTTCAGGCGGAATGCGACCACGCCTACGATGACCAGTAGCGTGGTCAGGACGAGCAAGCGAAGCCAACGCAGGCGCAATAGCGGGGCAAGCTCGTCGAGGAAGCTCACCGGCCGACGCTCCCGGCAGCGCTGCTCTCGATCTTCAACCCCTTCTTGCTGATGAACTCTTCCAGGTCTTTCACCTGGCGCGGGCCGTATTGCGGATCCTTGCGGACGAGTTCGAGGCCAAGGTTGCATTCCTGCTGGGCTTTCTCCGGCTGACCGAGAAGTTGGTAGCTAGTGCACATCACTACATGGGCGTCGCCGCTGAGCGGGTCCAGCTTCGCCGCCTGCTGGGCCAGATCCAGCACGAATTGCTCCTCGCCGCCAAAGTCGGCAATCTCCCTCGCCTTCAACAGAAGCTGGCGAGCGACAAGCGGACCCATATTGAAGGTGCCGTTATAGACGAGCAGAGCGCTTCCGCCCAGCTTGGCCACCGGCTTCAGGTCTTTGAAGACGCGCCGCGTTTCTGAGGCGGCGCCGCGCACTCCGATTCCATCCACCATGCTGCTGCTGACGATCATGGTGCCAGTGTAGAAGGGCGGCAGCGGGTCCCACTGAATTTCGGAGAGGCCGGCGCAAGGTATTCCGTAATCGCTGTTCTTGTTGTTGTAGGTCCGCAGGAAATAGCAATTCGCGGGATGCGTCTTATCAATGTAGGCGCGCGCCATCTTCTGCGCCTGTCCCCAGTCGTCATCAGAATTCGCCAGGTAACGATAGGTCTCACCAGGTCCGCCCCACAGCTCATTGCTGTAGCTCAGATAGTTGGGGTAAGCGTGGAGCGAGGTGGCAATTTGCAACGCCAATGCCGCGATCAGGACGATCATCGCCCATTTACGCTCGCTGGCGATGCTCCAGACGCCGGCAGCAGCAAAGATGGTCAACAGCGGCAAAACTGGTAGCAGATGCCGAATGCCGACGTTCAGCCCGGAACTCATGCTGAAGCCGAGAAAGATCAGCGCCGGCAGCAGCAGGAATAGCAATTCCCGTTGCTTGCGCCTCCAGAAACGAAAAGCCAGTGCTGAGATGGCTACCATCAACAGGACGGGCAACGTGAATTTGATCGTCATCGCTGTGGGGAAGTAGAACCAATGACCGCCAGGGTAGAGCTTGCCCAGCAGAAACGATGGTCTGCCCAGCTCGGATTCCACCAGGACATCCTGTAAGCCGACCAAATAAGCCTCCGGCAGAACGTGCCAGCGCTCGAGTTGCGGAATGATCTTGATTGGCACTGCGCCGTGAGCCATGATCAGCCGGGGCGGGCTCCAGATGGCCGCGCCGCCGGGCCTGGCTGCATAACGGAATCCGTACGACGCCCAGAGCACGGTGAGGCCGATGGCGCCGACTACGATAAGCGCGCCGGCGTAGCGCAACAGGCGGCGGCCCCGACTTTCGCCGATGTAGCAGATCGCGTCAACCGCAAGCACGACGGGAAGAATGACAGCGAGCAGAATGCTGGAATGTTTTGCGCAGAGGGCAAGGCCGGTCGCCAGGCCAAAGGCCAGCAGGCGGTTGAAATTCGGCTCAATCGCATAGCAATACGCCGCGTAGACAGCCAGCAGAATGCCGAGTGCAGCGGCAACATCGGTGGTAACGAGAGCTCCATTCGCCAGAATGTTCGGCTCGAATGCGATCAGCACACCAGCGATCACCGCAACTGGCAAGCCGAACAACTTTCGCGCAAAGAACCACACACTTAGCAGCAAGAGCACGCTGAACAACGAAGCGGCAAAGCGCGCTGCGGTCAACATACTCTCAGGATTAGCAAAGGCGAAGGCGTGGCCAACGATGAAGTCTGCCGCTTTGCTGTCGGGCATGCCGCATGGCTGCGGAATGGGATCGTTGATGTGCATGAACTCGAGCGGCAGGCCGGCGACAATCTTGACCAGGGGAGGGTGCTCGGGGTTCCAGCCGAAATCATTGCACTGCCAATATCGATAGGCGGCGTGGAGGTGATCGATCTCGTCGGAGGTGATGGAGAGCTGTACGACGCTGGTCCACAACTGTGCGACCATGATGACCATCAGCGTCCCCAGCAGAAGCCACGAGTGGCGAACGGTCCAGGATTGGGCGGCGGAGAAGATGCCTGCGGCACTCGGCTGTGACGCCACAGGTCGGTGCGAAAGGTTCGGCTCGGCTGGCGGAGTGGCGATGGACGCTGTTGTCATCGGCTTGTCTGCCCTTGGCGAGTTACGCCGGTCAGAGTGGACGCGCATAGGCGGCATGGGAATGCTTTCAGACGAGAAGTGCATCTGCGGTTCCACAACGGGGAGCAGCTAAGCTATTCGTTTTCTGCAGGAAACCGCCGCCTGCGAGCTGGAGGCGGGCGTGGCGGCGGGTCAAATCACACGGACAGTGCGGAGTAATACCCTCCGAAAAGCCAAGAGCTAACAACGGATGCCCGACGGCTGAGCTATAGAGCGCCAAGAACTGATTGAGGCGGAACGAGGTCCCTCAGCGGCTAAAGCCACAATCCTGTCAAGAGCTTACCGGACGGCGTCAAGGCCGTCCCCTTCAAAGACCGGGCCTGATCAGATTCCCCCGAGCGGTTCCTTGCGAGCTGCACGAATTTGGCAGACGGTGTGCTCTACCGAAGGGGTTGGGCGTGGAGCTCGCCGTCGCATGGCTCAGGCGCCGCAAGGAGTGGAACGTAATGGATGACGGTTTGAAGGGCCCCGCTGAGGCGAAAGTGGTATGGAAGCCGGCCCAGGTTTACGTCATGGCGGGGATTTGCCTGCTGATCGGCCTGGCAGTTGGCTACTTTGTGCGCGGCTCGGCTTCGCCGGCGCCGCAGGTCGTGTCATCGGAAACTGCCGTACAGTCGCCACAGGCTGCCCCGGCTGCAGGCGAGCAGCAGCGCATGCCCACGCTCGACGAGATGAAGCAGATGGCCGACAAGCAAGCCGAGCCGCTGCTGGCCAAGCTGAAGACCGATCCCAATCATGCCGACCTGCTCAACCAGATTGGCACGGTGTACCGCCTCACCCATCAGTTCCGGACGGCCATTGATTACTACCAGAAATCGCTCGCGATCAATCCTAAAAACGTCGGTGCCCGCACGGACATGGCTTCGTGCATGTACTATCTCGGCGATGTCGATGGCGCCCTGGCGGAGCTGAATAAGTCACTCAGCTACGATCCCAAGCACGCCGGCACTCTGATCAATCTAGGCATCATCGAGTGGAAAGGCAAGAACGACGCCGACGGCGCGATAGCTGCCTGGCAGAAGTTGCTGAAGCTGAATCCCGACTTTGAGAACAAAGAGCTGGTTGAGCGCCTGATTGCGGAAGCCCAAGCCGGGCACGTTCAAAGCCGGGCTGCGCGATTTGACCAGCCGGCTGCGGGAGTTGGCTCTCCTGTTCCATCCGAACCCAAAGCCCTCCCCCTTCCGGTTAACCGGTAACCCCCTTACATACAGTGACTTATGCCGAAGCTGAGCGGTCATTCAGTTTCGGCGGGAAACGTGCTCCTACTTAGGGTCGGAGGCCGCGGGGCCTGGTCTCCGAGCTCTACAGAACTATGGACGTCACGGTTCATATCAGGAGATCGATCTCAATGAAGAAAAAAGTCTTTCTAGTAACCCTCGTGGTGCTGGTCTGCGGCGTTTTCGCGATGGCGCAGATCCAGAACCCGACATCCGACGTGTTGGGGGCCCACCTCAACTACGGCCGTGGTTGCGCTGCCTGTCACGCCCCGCATAGCGGCGCGCGCGGCAACGGCATCGCGACCAATGACACGCAAAGCGGCGACCTCGCCCTGTGGGGCCAGAATGTCGCGGCCCTGTTTGGCAAGCAGTTCGTCACCGGCCAGAGCGAGCACGGCAGCTACCTCCTGGTGATTCCCAACAACTGGGTCAGCAGTGATCCGGTCTCGGCCAACACCATGACCTGCCTGAGCTGCCATGACGGCAACTATGCTACCGGCGCCATGATGAAGAACCAGGTCTATGAGACCTTGCCTGCCACCTACGGCACCAGCCCCATCCCGACCCTGCTCGGTCGTGACGGCAACCCAGTAGGCGACTACCTCAACGATCACCCGGTGGGCGACAATGCCATCATTAGTTGCGGCGGCACATATGACTGGGATTGCACCGTTTCCGGCAATGGCACGATCATCCCCGGCCCGAAGATGACGCAGTTCATCACAAACTACGGCTTCTTCGCCAGCCCCAAGGCCTACTCCAGCCAACCGACCGTGCAGTGCACCACCTGCCACAACCAGCACCTGATGAACGTGGTGAGTGTGAGCCAGGGCCACAGCGGTTGCACTGGCGGCGTTTGCAGTGGCTTGCCCAGCGGGAACTACGCCACGATGTTCTTCATTCGTGGGCCGTATAACCCCGCCACCACCACCCCCGGCGCGGACCAGACGGCGCAGTTCTGCCGTCAGTGCCATGGCGGTGAGTCGAACGAAATGAATGGTGGAAATCTACCCACCGTCTTCTAGCTTGCCGTGCTTTTGGGGAGAGAGAGCTTCTCTCTCCCCAGTTTTGGGTGAGGAAAGTCGGGGTAAGAAAGATGAAGTTCAAGTTTCTCAAGCATCCATTCTCCGGAGCCGCCAACCAAACAGGGCGATTCGCAAAGCCCGCTTTAATCTGGACGCTGCTCCTCGCGGTTATTCCGGTTGCATCTGCTCAGGTCGCCTCGCACGCGCAGTCGTCGTTTAGCGTTCCCTCGGTGCAGCTTGCGCAGCCCACGGGCAAGCCGGTAGCGCGCGTGAATGGGGTGGTGCTGACGGACACCGACCTGGTGCGGGAAGAGTACATCATCTTCCCCTACACCAAGCAGCATAGCGGCAAAATTCCGGCGGAATTCGCGGCCGGCATCCGCCAGGGCGCGCTACAGATGATCATCTTTGAGGAGCTGGTGTATCAGGACGCGCAAAAGCAACACATGACAGTCTCAACGGAGCGCCTGCGGCAGGCGGAGACGGAGTTGAAAGCAGAGTTCAACAGTCCGTCCGACTTCCGGAAATATGTGCAGGCAAACTTTCAGGGTAACGAGGCGCTGCTGCGAAAGAAGATTGAGCGATCGTTGCTGATCGACCAGCTTTTGAAGAGGGAAGTGGATGCCAAGTCGGCGATTACGCCGGCGGAGCTGCGGGCTTACTACGACAAGAACCCCGCGCTATTCCGCTATCCGGAGTCCTTCGCCATCCAGACGATTTCCATTATGCCGCCCGCGAAGGCCACGACGGCGCAACTGGCCGAGGCGAAGAAGCGGGCCGATGCCGCCTACAAACAAGCCAAGGCGGCCAAGACCGCCGAGGAGTTCGGCGTGCTGGCGGAGAAGATTTCCGACGACGACTACCGGGTGATGATGGGTGATCACAAGTGGGTGCCGCGCGACAAGATGCCGCCACAGATGCTGCAGGCGGCGCTGAAGATGAAAGACGGGCAGATCAGCGACCTGCTGCAGGTGGGGCAGTTCTATGTGGTCTTCCGGCTGAACAAACACGTTCCCGCCGGCCAAACGCCGTTTGCCGAGGTAAAGGACGCGCTGCGCAAGAAGTTGCAAAAGCAGAAGACGAATGAAGTCCGGGCGGCCCTCGATAAGAAGCTGCATGAGAACGCGAAGGTGGAAGTGTTGTAGCCAGTTGCCCGTAGTTGCCAGTCGTCAGTAGCCAGTGAATTCCGGGTGGTAGAAGCGAGTATGACTAACAGCGAGAAGCTAATAGCTAAGAGCTGCATCCCAAACCAATGGCTAGTTGCTAATCGCTAATTGCTAGTTGCTAAACATGGTAGGTGGGGATTGGCAAGTCGGGTCCAGAGTGTTTGCCTTGTATTAGGCGCTATCTTGTTGCTGTCGCTCCCCTCGGCGGCGCAAGTAACCATCGGCGACGATGTGAACCTTACCGGCAATGGCAGCGTCACGGCCGGTTACAATGGCAGCTACGGCAACCAGATCGATTCCAGCCATAGCCTGGGCATTGGCGGCACCGCCGCTCTGAATGGCTTCTACTACAATCCTAACTTTCTTTCCTTCAGCGTAAATCCTTACTTCAATCAGTCGCGCAACAATTCCAACTTTGCGTCGATCACGAATGCCAGCGGGGTCACGCTATCCAGCGCCATCTTCAGCGGCAGCCACTTTCCCGGCTCCATCAACTATTCCAACAACTACAACACTACGGGGAACTATGGAATACCGGGAATCGCCAGTCTGAACACCAATGGCAATAGCCAGGGCTTTGGGGTCGGCTGGGGCGCGTTTGTTCCCGGCCTGCCGACGCTGGCATTTGGCTACCAGCAGGGTAATGACAACTATTCTCTCTATGGCACCAATGAAAATGGAGCTTCGAATTTTCGCTCCTTGTTTCTGAACTCGAGCTACAACATTGCCGGCTTCGGGCTGGGCGGGGGCATCTCACACGGCACATCGAACGCCTTGATCCCCGGGGTGGTTGTCGGTGGACAGACAGCCAACTCAAACTCCGACAGCACCAGCTATGTCTTTAACGTGACGCACACGCTTCCCTGGAATGGCACCTTCACTAGCGACTTCAACCGCACCGATTTGAACTCCGACTACCTGGGTTATGCGTTCAATGGCAACATTGACCTGGTGAATATGAACGCGAGCGTGAATCCCACGCCTAAACTTAACTTTTCAATGGGTGCGGATTACACCAACAATCTCAGCGGCACGCTTTATCAGGCGCTGATTCCCGGCTCATCTCCCAACACGCTGGCGGCCGCCGGCACAGGCGCGGTGCAAAATCAATCGACGCAGCCGGCACCGACGGCCCCTGGCGTGCTGCCAACCCAGACCGACCAGGCATCCCATGCCTGGGACTTCCTGTTCAACACGGCCTATTCGTTTGCCGCCAATTTGCAACTGCAGGGACAGTTCGAGCGGAGGCAGCAGAGTTACCTGGGCGAGAATTACGGCTCCAACCTCTACAGCGGAGGCGTTTACTATATGCGGCAGATCGCGGGCGGCTATCTGGGTTCTTCTGTAAGCATTATCGACAGCACCGTCGATGGCAGCAGTCAAAATGAGCTAGGCTTTAATATCAATGCGAATTACAACCGCAATATCGGCGCCTGGCAGGTGGGAGGCTACTTCAATTATGCCCAGAATGTTCAGACCTTCCTGGTGAGCTATACGACGTCTTTCTATAACTTCTCGGGCAATATCAGCCGCAAATTCGGCCGTTGGTATTGGAGCGCCGGCGCGGGCGGCGGCAAAGCCGGCCTTGTAGCCGTGCCGAACAGCAGCAGCAGCAGCCAAAGCTATACCACCAGCCTGGGAACCAACAAGTTTGCGTTTAGCGGGAACTACTCCAAGTCCGATGGCAACTCACTGGCCAGTGGCGGCGGACTAGTCCCTACGCCGCTGCCGCCCATCGTACCTTCCAGCCTGATCGTGATGTATGGAGGGACAAGTTATGGGATTGGCGCCTCGGCGGCGCCGGTCCGCAACTTTGAGGCCGCCGTCAATTATGTGAAGTCCAAGAACAATCTCAACAATCTAGGGATCTTCTCCTGGAACAACTACGAGCAGGAGAATGTGTATCTTCAATATCAATTCCGGCAACTCGGGATAAATGGAGGATGGACCAGGCTGGTGCAGGGATTCAGCGCTTCCGGGACTGCGCCGGCATCGTTTTCGTCGTTCTATATTGGTGTATATCGATGGTTCAACTTCCTCTAAGCGGGGCACAAGGTGCGACGAGGTTGCGGCTGGCGTGGTTGGTGGCGCTGCTGCTCGTCCTGCCGCTTCCCGTATTCGCTAGAAGCAAGCCCAAAACGACGACGGTGGAGGTGCCACAGCTTCTGCTGCCGGAAGGACGTTCGCTCACTTTCGAGCGCAGCTTGAGCACCGACCGCGAGGTCCGTCGCAAGCCCGGCTTTTTCGTCCGCGTCTTTGACTTTGTGGTGGGCCCGCCTGACCTGCATTTCCTGGTGCGTCCCTACAGCGTGGTGGAGGACTCGCGTGGGCGGCTCATCATCACCGATCCCGGAGCGCAGGGCGTCCACATCTTTGATCCCGTGCAGCAGAAGTACAAATTCATCGAGCGCAAGGACAAGGGCCGCGATCCTATGCTGGCGCCGCAATGCGTCGCCGTAGATGACCACGACAACATTTACGTCACCGACTCCGACTCCGGCAAGATCTTCGTCTTCAACGCTGCGGGCAAATACCAGCGGGCGATTGGCAGCCTGAAGGGCGGGGAGGGTTACTTCAAACGGCCTACAGGGATCGCTATCGATTCGGCCCAACAGCAGATTTACGTCACCGATACGCTGCGCAACAAGATTTACGTGCTGGACATGAAGGGAGATGTGCTCAGGACCATCGGCGAGGGCGGCGAAAAGCCGGGCGAGTTTAACTATCCCACCGAGCTGCACCTGGCGGGCAACACTCTGCTGGTAGTGGACGCGATGAACTTTCGCGTGCAGGTGCTCGACCGCTCCGGGCAATTCCAGTACGCCATCGGAAAGCTGGGCGACGGCTACGGCCAGATATTCCGGCCCAAGGGAGTTGGCATTGACTCCGAGGGGCACTTGTATGTGGTGGAAGGGTCGCTGGGCGTGGTGCAGGTCTTCAACCGCGAAGGGCAACTGCTGTACTACTTCGGGCAGAAGGGAACGGGTTTCGGCGATTTCCGCCTGCCTACCGGGCTCTTCATTGACCACAATGATCGCGTGTTTGTGGTGGATTCGTACAACCATCGCGTGCAGGTCTTCCAATATCACGCGTTGCAACAAGCGGCGGAAGGAGGGCTGTGAAACTCAGGCGCCTCCTCGATTGCGTTGGCTGTTCAGCTCTCATGAAGACGGTGTGCGTGCTGGCGTTGACGATTTCCGCTTTCGCTCAGACGAGGCCACAGATCGGTGGCGACGTGATTGGCATGCACGACCTCTCACCGGGCAGCCCGTCATCCATCCATGGCACGCGTCCCGGTTCCTGCAGCTACTGTCATGTTCCGCACTCGGGCAATGGCAACCTGGTGCCGCTGTGGAACCAGAAGCTCTCGAAGGCCACCTACACCACCTATACCAGCACCAGCTATGCTAACAAGAGTAGCCAGCAGATGCCGCTGGGCAGCGATAGCGCCTTGTGCCTGAGCTGCCATGACGGCACCGTAGCAGTTGCGGATACCGTGCTCTTCGGCCAGATGCCCACGCGGGGAAGCTGGCTGCCAGGCGACAATTTCGGCACGCAGTTGGAAAGCTCGCATCCCTTCAGCCTGATCAAGCCGATGCAGGACAACATCGACCTGACGGCAAGCCTGGTCGCCGCGGGCAAGACCGGCGATAAGGCGGGCGCGGTGCATCTGGTCAATGGCAACGTGGAATGTACCTCCTGCCACAATGCGCACGTGCAGTCCGTGGACAAGCTGTCCACGAATTTTCTGGTGCGCGACAGCTCCGGGGGGCAGATGTGCCTCGCCTGCCATGATCCCACTCGCACCAGCATGGGCGGCAAGAACCACACGAATCCCCTGGCCGGATGGCCGGTCAACATTCACGCCATCGCCCAAAACAAGGTGGCGGGACAGGTCAATCTGGGAAGTTACGGAACGGTGGCGGCCAACGCGTGCATCTCCTGCCATGCTCCGCATAACGCCGCCGGGGCAGTTCGCCTGCTGCGCGGGCAGAACGAGTCTGCCTGTATGACTTGCCATAGCGGCGGATCGAATCTCTCCCCCGCGGCGCCCAACATCTTCGCCGAGTACAGCAAGATCAGCCATCCCTTTCCTAACGGTAGCAATCAGCACGACGCCAGCGAGCCGGCGGTGCTCAATAACAACCGCCATGCCACGTGCGTCGATTGCCACAACCCGCACAGCACGCAGCAGGTAACCTCGTTCAGCGTTCCCCCGCTGATTCGCGTCTCGCAGGCCGGAACGATGGGAGTGGGCGCCGACGGCATGACGGTCATTAATCCGGCGGTGAATGAGTACGAGAGCTGTCTCCGCTGCCATGGCTACAGCGCGGGCAAGGTTGCTAACCCGATTTACGGATATCTGCCGGCCCGGGCCAGCAGCGATCCTCTGAACATCATTCTGCAGATGAACTCCAGCGCCAAGTCGAGCCATCCGGTGATGCACGCACGCAGCAGCAGCATGCCGCAGCCCAGCCTGCTGACCGCCATGCTGGACGTGAACGGGACCACGACTCACGGGCGAGCCATGGGCACGCAAATCTTCTGCAGCGACTGCCACAACAGTGACGACAACCGCGAATTCGGCGGCACGGGGCCGAACGGCCCGCACGGTTCGAAGTATTGGCACATTCTGGAACGCGACTACGAGGACAGCCAGTCCCCCGCCGGCCCCGGAACGCCAGTCACCGTCAACGTGAATCCGCAGCCCGACTTGACCGTGCGCGGGCCCTACGGCATGTGCGCCAAGTGCCACAACCTGAACATCGTGATGCAGAGCATCTCCTGGCAATACCACAAGAACCATGTGTGGAATGACGGCTTCTCCTGCTCGACCTGCCACAACGCGCACGGCATGACCGCCACTAGCGCCAATCCGACGGGCGTGCGCATGGTGGACTTCGACGTGAATGTTGTGGGCAGGAATGGCTCGCTGCCGATCTCGTATGATCCGGGCACCAACACTTGCACCTTGCAATGCCACAACGTTGCCCACGATCCCGGCGGTGGCATTCACCGGGTGAGCGGGCCGCAGCAAGCTGTGGGCGCAGCCCGGAGGCGGTAGGGCGGTGACCTCCGCCGATTCCTTCGCGCGACCTGTTTCCGCTCGTCCCCAGTTAAGCCGTTGGTGTGATTCTTTGCCGGTGCGCGTGCTGGGCCTGGCGGTGGCATTTACAGTCGCAGCCGCCTATGAAGCGCTGCATCTTTCAGCCCTCACGGACAACGACATCTGGTGGCATTTGCGCACCGGTGTTTGGATCCTGCAGAACCACGCCATTCCGCACAACGGGCTGTTCTCGCAATCGGCAGCGCTGCCCTGGATCGATTCCAGTTGGGGCTTCGATGTGCTCGTCGCGGCTTGTTATCGGCTGTTTGGTCTGGCGGGGCTGCCGATTTTTCTGATGCTTCTGCAAGTGGCCGTCGCAATTGCGTTCTTCGTGCTGGCTCGCGGAGGCGGGAGACGTTTTTGGCCGGCGGTAATTCTGGCCGCGGTCGCGCAGTACAGTATTGCGCCGATGCATCCAGACCCGGCGCTGTGCTCGCTGGCGCTCCTGGCTTGCGAACTGGCGCTGCTGCTGGAAGTGGGGCGCAGCGGCAACACGCGGGTCCTCTTCCGGCTGCCGCTGTTGTTTTTCCTTTGGGTCAGTCTGGACCGGCAATTCTCTTACGGGCTGTTGGTCCTGGCGCTGTTCTGCATCGCTGTTGTGGCCGAGCGGCTCTGCCGGGAGTTGAACATCAAGTGGTTCGAGACTCGTCTGCCGGGGATACCTCTTGGCAGGTTGGGATTGGCCGCCGGCGCGTCATTGCTGGCGACGTTCTTCTCGCCTTACACGTATCACCTGTACTCGCTGCTGGGGCAGAGCGCGACCAACTCCGCGGCCGATCGCTTCTTCGCCGAGCTGCATTCCCTGCGCTTCCATCGGCCGCAGGACTACCTGCTGATGCTGCTGGTGATGACCGCATTTTTCGCACTGGGCCGCCGCCGCTCGCGCGACCTGTTCCTGCTTTCGCTGATGATCGTCTCCGCCGTGATCTCATTCCGTTGGCAGCGCGACGCCTGGCTGGTGCTGGTTGCCGCGGTCGGCGTCATTGGCAATGTCTTCGCGGACAGGGAAGCTGCCGAGCCCTCGCCGCGCCGATGGCGCGCGGAATTGCCGGCCACTGCGGCGCTGGTGGTGATTGGGCTCTTGGCGGTCGCGATGCGGCTTCCCCACAGTAGAAATGCGCATTCCACGAATGGCTTATGGTCGAAGGTTGAGGCGAGCTTTCCGGTGAGGGCTTGCGATTACATCCGCCAAAATCACTTACCGCAGCCGCTCTTCAACTCCTACTCGTGGGGCGGATTTCTGACCTGGTACCTGCCGGAATATCCCGTGCTCATCGACGGACGCACCGACCTTTACGGCGACGCAATAAACCTTCCCTATTTCCAAGTGCTGGATGCTGAGATTCCGCTGGAATCCTATTCCGGCTTTGCTCAAGCGCAGACCTTTCTTATGGAAGCGAACTCTCCGCTGGCAGCGGCGCTGGCTACGCTGCCGGCATTCCGCGTCGCGTACAAGGACAGCCAGGCCGTGGTATTGGTGAGGGAAGAGTAGGGCTCCAGCAGTTCCCGTATAGCTGCATCTGAAGGGTAGAGCGGTGCGACCGGGGTCCCCGAGCCGCGCCGTTGGAGCCTGCCCCGAGCGCATTCGAGGGGCGCGGCTTGGGGTAGTTCAGCGCCGCGTCAACACTGCTAACTTCTTTTGGTTCGCCGCCCGCGGGAGCGGAATCGGGGGGGCAAACCGCTGGGTGGAGGCGGGGGTCGCACAGGGAAGTAAAAGTCGCGGGGACCAGGGTATTTGGATGTGCCAAATTCG
>VFSW01000288.1_pt1 | contig 70983 bp, 65 predicted proteins | sample 5358111 | NCBI WGS metagenome assembly VFSW01 (sample SAMN11554181, study PRJNA540505) | mine drainage metagenome | isolation source: sediment from site ElyBrook_90M | place: USA: Ely Copper Mine, Vershire, VT | collected 2017
CGCCCACCCGGGGCGCCCGGGGGGGGGGGCGGGGCGCGGCCGGCCGGGGGGCGGGGGGGCGCCGCTGGGCCGCCGGGCCCGCCCCCCCCCCCCCCCGGGACTGCTCGGCGACGTTCGAGCGATCTGTCTTGCGGCGTTCGCGGCGCTTGCGTTCGTGTCGTTCTTCGTCGACCTCTTCGACGCGAAATTCGTTTGGCTGGCGTTTGGGCTCGTCGCTCAAGCGAGAACGCTGGCGTTGTTCGGTGAGCGAACGTGAGAATCGAACGGATCGCGACGCTCGAGGGATTCGAGCGAGTACGCGGCGCCTACGAGGAGCTCTATCGAAAGGATCCCAATCGCGGCGTCTTCGTCTCGTGGGAGTGGCTGCGCTCGTACTTTGCATCGATGCGCGGCCGCTGGAGCGTGCTTGCGGTCAGCCGCGACGCGACGTACGTGGGCTTCTGCGTACTCGTTGAGACCGGTCTCGCACTCGGGCCGCTTCGGATCTATCGCGAGCTCGCACTCGGCGCGTACCCAACCGCAGACTACGGCGCCATCGTTGCGGAAGAAGGAGACGATATCGTTACGGAGATAGCCCGCGCAATCGACAACATGCCTTGGGACCTTTTTCGGGCGTGCAATCTTCGCGACGCGCGCGTGGCGAAAATCGCAGCGCAGCTTCGCTCCCTGGGGAACCGCGTGAGCGAAGAGCCGCGCAATGCCTGCCGTTTCGTTCCGCTGCCGGCGTCGTGGGAGGAATACGACGCGCGCAATCGCAGCAGCGACAAGCGCTACTTGAATCGCCGCCGCAACCAGTGGCGCGATGCCAGGCTCGTCGAGGCTGACGCAACGACGGTCGACGAGTACATCGAAGCACTGTTGCGCATGCATCACGGTCGCTGGCGCTCGAACCTGCACAAGGCTCGCCGCACGTACGGTAAGCTTTTTCGTGAAGCGTACGACCGAGGCTGCTGCCGTATTTCCGTGCTCCTGAACGCCGATCGCCGTCCCCTTGCGGCGCAGGCAGCCTTCGTGGATGCCGAGCGCCGCTCGTGGGGCGTCTACATGCTTGCCTACGACCGTCGCGCCGGAAAAGGATCGCCGGGGATCGGCATGCTCGCCAAGGCTCTGGAGCGCGCGATCGACCAGGGATTTGCCGAGTACGACTTCTTGCGTGGCGACGAGCCGTACAAGGCCCGCTTCGGGACGCAGGTGCGCCTACTGGAGAACTACATCGCTCGCCGTAGGTCCGCGCGTAGCGCGGCGATGGAGCGCGCGTGGGGAGCGGCGTTGCGCGTAAAGGCCTTGCTGCGACGACTGCTCTTCGGGAGGACCCTCTGATGGCTCGGGCGCTCATCGTCACCCAGTACTTCGCGCCGGAACCCTGTGCGGCGGCGCACCGTATGGAAGCGCTCGCGCGAGCGATGCGCGCGCGCGGCATGGACGTTACGGTCCTCGCGCCGGTGCCGTCGTTTCCCGCAGGGCGCGTCGACGCAGCGTACCGCGGAAAAATCTTCGCACGCGAGAGGCTCGACGGAATCGACGTCGTGCGTCTCCCGCACGTGGCAACCGCGCGGCGGTACGGTCGCATCTTGGCGTGGCTGAGCTTCGCCGTCTCGGCATCGGTGTATGCGGTGTTCTTTGCAAAGCGCGCCGACGTGGTCATCGTGAGCTCGCCTCCGATCACCCTTGCGCTTCCCGCCTTCGCCATACGGCTTTTGCGCGGCGCTCGTCTCGTTGTGGACGTACGCGACGTCTTTCCAGACCTGCCCGTTCAAATGGGCGTCTGGCGCGAAAAGGGTCTGGTCACGCGCGCGGTCGGCGCCGTCGTCGACAGACTGTACGGACTCGCCTCGTTGATCGTTGCGGTAACCCCGACGGCCGCCGCGCAGGTACGCCGACGCGCACGAGGCACGGCGATCGTGCTCGCGCCCAACGGGTGCGACCGCGTGGATCCCGAGCGCGGCGTCATCAAGCGGCGTAACGGTGAGTTCGTTGCGACCTTCACGGGCAATATGGGTTTGGCCAACGGCATGGACGTGGTGCTGGACGCCGCAAAGCTCGTCGCGAATGACGATATACGCGTCGCGCTGATCGGCGGAGGCGCCGACTACGAGCACGTCGTGGCGAGAATCGGCCAGGAAAGCATCGAGAACGTGGACGTCTACGGCGTCCTGCCGCGCGAGCAAGCCGTGGGCGCGCTCGCAGAATCGGACGCGGCGCTCGTCGTGCTTCGCGAAGGGATCGGCGAGAGCATTCCCACGAAACTCTTCGACGCCTTCGCCGTGGAGTGTCCCGTCGTGCTCAGCGCTGCCGGTGAGGCGCGCCGGGTTGTTGCCGAGTCCGTCGGCGGAATCTGCAGCGCTCCCGGCGACGCGCAGTCGCTCGCGGATGCGCTGCGTCGTCTTGCGCAGGACCGGCAGCTCGCGGCTGCCTTCGGTCGCGCGGGATTGCGCTATGCGTCGGGCTTCGATCGCAGCACCATCATGGAGAGTCTCGCATCTCGTATCGGCGGAATCATGGAGGGCGCATGGGCCGTATGAAGACGGGCGCGTTGCGATCGTTGCGCGCTGGGTTCGTGGGGGCGGCGCTTCTCGCAAGCGCGTGCGGTGCGCAGAGCGGGCACGTGATCGCGAGCGTCCAAACTGCGCAGGGGTGGCCGACCGCGGCGCCAAGCGCGCCGATCCACGTGCAAAACTGGATGTACGCATGTGCGAGCGCCGCGCAGACGTGCGTCGAACGCGACAACGTCGGAATCCCGGCCGCTTGGATGGCCGCGCATGCCGACTGGAACGAAGTCTACTACCGGGACGCAGACGACGCCACATCCTCGCAGCTCGCCGCTGCTGGCGCGCGGCACCTCGTCGTCTATACGGATCCAAATATCTCTGCGTACTGCCCGATACCGCGCGGCTACTCGCTCGCCGCGCCGGATTTCCCGGAGAACGGCGAGAACTGCGCCGGGCAAGTCGCGCGCTATCTGCACGCGGAGAACGGCGGCTACGCGCACGCCTACGAGCATCAGCAAAACGGCAACCGGCTCGTCGATCATGCCGACGGGCTCTTTAACGGACAGGCAATCGAGCCGTTCGCGATCGGCGATTCCGATCTGCAGGCTGCGTTCCACGCGGTCACCGTGGCGAATCGCTACGCCACGGACATCTTCGAAGACGACGGCGGCGGATCGTACAACTGCGTCGTCGACGGCAACGGCGCGTGTACCGGAACCTTCGGACCGGCCGCGTACGCGCCTCCGGGGTGCGACGACAGCGGCGGTTACTGGTGTTACAAGTACGGCGAGACGGTATACGAATGGGATCGTTCGGCGAACCCGCAGCAAGCGTACGCAACGGACGCAATCGCGCTGGTCGACGCCTCGGCGCATCCCGTCATCGGCAACGACGGCGTCGGAACGGATCCGTACGATCTGCAATGGCTGGGCGCCCCGCTCGTGGAGGGCGCGATGGCCGAAAATGCGTGGACGCAGCGCGCAAACCCGGCGGCGTGGATAAGCCGGGCGGATGCGATCCTCGTCTATCACGCCCGCGGGAAGTTCGTCGTCGAAGAAGACGCGGATGCATCGGGCTTGATGTTCCAGATTGCGAGTCATTGGATCGTCTACGACCCCGTCTACTCGATCGAGTTCCTGGCGGAGGCCAACACCGCGCAACGCAGTGCCGGCGTCAACGACATGACCTTTCCCGAGGAGTCGATCGTTCCCGCGGAGCCGCGTGTCGCCACTCCTACGTCGAACGAGGTTACGGCGTTCGAAAGCGCGCCGGGGCTATTCGTCCGAGAGTACGCGAGCTGCTCCGAGAACGGCGTCGCCATCGGTTACTGCGCTGCGGTCGTGAATGCGACCGGCTCGTCGCTCGCGATCGCCGGCCTGACGCAGCGCTACTCGCGCGTCCTCGTGCCCAACGCGAGCGAGACGTGGGCTGCCGGCGGCACCCCGGTATGGTCGAGCGCCGTACCGTCGACGATCGAAGGGAACGCCGGCCTCATCCTGGCGCAGTAGCGCAAGAGCCTGCGAGGTTCTCGTAGAGCCGAGCGTACGTAGCGGCGGTACGCTCGATCGAGAAGCGCGCTCGGAGGCCGGGAAGCTCGTCGGTCTCGCGATGCGTGCGCCGGAGTGCCGCTTCGAGCGCCGTCGCGATCGACGGGGGCTGGAAATCGTCGCTTACCGCCGCGTCTGCAAGAAGCTCGCGTGCCCCCGGCCACGGCGTCGAAACGACGGGCACGCCGGCGCATAGCGCCTCGACCAGCGAGAGCGGCATCGCTTCGCTCTGCGACGTGTTGAGCACGGCGTCGGCAGCGTGCAGAAGAAGCTGGGTATCGGTACGATAGCCGAGAAGATGCACCCGCGCTGCAATCCCTTCGGCGTCCGCTGCGGCGGAGATCTCAGCGCGCAGCGGCCCTTCGCCGGCGAAGTAGACGTGCGCGTTCAGCTCCACGGGAAGCAGCGCGCACGCTGCAAGCGCGTGAAGCGGTTGCTTCACTCGGTCCAAGCGCCCGAGGAACAATACGGCGCGCGCACCGTCGGGTACGCCGAGCGCGCGTCGCGCCTCTTCGCGCGTGACTGCGTCGCCTACATCGAGCGCGACGCCGTTTGGAACGACGGCGATGCGGTCGGCGGGAACGTGCTCGTAGCGCGCGATACGCTGCGCATGGGCGTGCGTCAAGGCCACGATGCCCGGGGTGCGCCGATGGAGCAGGCGCGTCAACGCGCGGCGCGGGAACGAAGCCGAAAAGTCGTTGCCGTGCTCGGTATGCACGATGCAGCGCGCTCCAGCTGCGAGCGCCGCGAGCCGGCCCCAATGCTTTGCGTGCGCCAGATGCGTGTGGACAACGTCCGGGCGGAGCCGGCGGATGAGCGACGTCAAGCGAAAGAAGAAGAGGATTCCGCCGCCCCGCGCTCCGTGGCCGCGCCGCCCTGCGCAGTAGACGGGGACGCCGCCGACATCGATGTTCGGCGAGTCGTAGATGGTGACGACGGATACGTCGATTCCGGCGGAGCGTTGCGCTACGGCGAGTGCCGCGACCAGACGCTCCCCGCCGTACGTTCCGAGTTGCGTGACGACGTGAACGACCCGCATCACGCCGCCAAATCCGTCGCGTACCACGCGGCGAGCTCATCCGCCCAGCGCTCGAGCGAGATCGCGGCAGCGGTCGCGGGAAGAAGCGGAACCGATCCGAGCGCGACGGCGCGATCGATGGCGCGCGCGAGCGCGGCCGCGTCACCGGAATCGACGGCGAGCGTTGCCGGGTCGCCGGCAAGAACGCGCAGGACGCCCGCCAGCGCACTGGCCGCTGCGGGAAGTCCGCATGCGCGTGCCTCGAGCAGCGAATAGGCGACACCTTCGACGCGACTTGGAAGTGCGAGCGCGTCGGCAGCCCAAAGCGCATCGCGAACGTCGCGAAGAGTACCCGTACTGATGATGCGCTCGTCGCCGAGCGTCTGCAGCGATGCGGGCGACGCAGCGATGGCGAGTACGTGCAGCCTTTCCTGGGTCAGCTGCAGCGCTGCCGCGAGCCGATCCGCACCCTTGACGATCGCATCGCGGCCGAAGAATGCGACGACGCGGTCGTGCGGTGCCAAGCGGAAGAGACGCCGAGCGGCGGCGCGCTCTCGCAACGTCGGAGGGCAAAAGTGTTCGAGATCGACGCCGTTGGGAAGCTCGACGATCGCGTTGGACGGGACGCCGTGCTGCCGGAGGTAGTCGACGATATCTGGGGAGACGCAGAAGAAGCGCTCGACGAGACGCTTGGCGCTTGCGTATTTTAGCCGGCGCGCGAAGCCGCGCGCCCCACGACTCGGCGTGGCAGCCGAATGCAGATGCCACGCGACGTGCGCGCGCGCCGCCGTCGCGCCGAGCGTCGCGGGCAGCATCCAGTCGACGAAATGCGCGTGAACGACGTCGGGTGCGCTACGCGCCACGAGAGCGGCAACCTCGAGAGGCGTGACCGCGTGAAGGACCTCGACGCCAGACGCTCGCAGCGCGTGCGTCCAGGCAAACCGTTCGCTAGCGCGCGGGCAGAGCAATGCGGTGCGAAACTCGGAGCGCTTCGCCAGGCTTTGCAGAGCGCTGACGAACCCGCCGCCGGCCGGATTGGAGAATGCGGCAACGTGGAGAACGAGCGGCTTCACTGCGTCTCCTGGGGATCGGATGCGTCCGGCGCGAAGGCGTGCCTGTGGATTCCATCGCGATCGTACTGCCGACGCATGAATCGCGCTTTGACGGCGTGCGTCGCGATGCCATCCTGACGGCTCACGCCGCACAGTTCGCGCGCGCGTGCTCTTCGGCGGCCATGCGGGTGAAGATCGTTGCCGCGAACTCCATAGAGTTGCACGAACTGATCGCGCAGGTCGCGGCAGATCGTCCGACGCGGATTCTCATCGAACATACGCCGCTCGCGTACGATCGTGCGGCAGTTCCTTTGGCCGTCTCTGCGTGGGGGAAAGCGCACGTCGTTCCCGTTCTGCTGGTGGCGCATCGGGAGTACGGTCGCGCGTGCGACCCGCCCGACGCAGCGGTCGCTAAGGAACTGCTCGCTGCAGCTCCACTCTTCGCGTCGGCGACGCACGTTTTCTGTCACGAAAGCTCCTGGGCGCGCGTCGTCGGTAGTCGCATACCAGGCGCCGTCGAGCGCCTGGAGCTTCTCGAGGATTGGCTGGTGCTCGAGCCCAAGAGCGTAGTGCCGGTCGATGCGGCGGCTCCCGTGCTCGTGCTGGCAGATGACGTCCCTGCGGCCGCGCTCGAGCGGGTGCTGCACTTCCTGCGGAACGACGGCGTCGCGCATCGTTGCTTGACCGTGCAGACCGTGGAGGAACTGCCGGCTGCGTTCTGCGAGGCGTCGGCGATTCTGGTGCCTGCGTCGCGACGAGAGGGCGAAGAGATGCTCTGGGCGCGTACCGCTGCCGCATACGGCCGTAGCGTCGTGCGGGTTCTGCGCGACGGCTCTCACGAGCAGGTCAAACGCGTCGCGCACTCCAGTTGGACGGCGATCGCTCATTGCATCCTCTCCGGCGAGGCCGCCTCTTCAGCGACTTCCCTTGAAGAAGACGTCGAGGAGCCGCCTGTCGGCGTCTGAGAGTCGCGACAGGCGCGAGACGATGTCGATGAGGTCTTCGCTCGGCTGCGACGTCGGTTGCGGCGGCGGCGCGGGTGCGGCTTGCGCGATCGGTGCTGAAGGCGCCGGCGGTTGCTCTGGCTCGACAGCGACCGGGGGCGGCTCGGGCTGAGCGACCGGCGGCGGCACAGCCTGAGCGACCGGTGGAGGCACAGGCTGTGCGACCGGCGGCGGCACGGGTTGAGCGACTGGCGACGGCACGGGTTGAGCGACTGGCGACGGCACCGGTTGAGCGACCGGCGCGGGAGGCGGCGTGTAGGTGGGGATCTCCGCTTCGCCCGGTACGATCAGCGGTCGCGTGGCGATCGGCGGCGCCTGCGGCGCAGCGAAGATCGGCGTCGGCGGCGGCGCGGGAGGCGGAGCCGCTTTCTGAATTCCGCTCACGAGAGCCGGCAGCACCCTCTCGAGTATCTGCGTTACGACGGAGGTTTCCACGGCGACTGGCGGCGCCGCAGTTTCGGGCCGAGCCGGAGCCGGTACCGAGACTGGTTCGGGGGCGGGCGTCGCGACCGGCTGTGGCACCCGCGCCGGACGTGACGGCTGCGTAGACACCTCCGGCGGAGGCGAAGGTTGTGCGACGTTCTCGTCGGATGCGCGTTGGCCGCGGCGCGGATTTCCGCGCTTTCTGTGGTACATCGCTCCGTCGGCCTGTCGCCACGCCTCGAAGAGATCTCCCGCCTCCGAACGCACCGAAAAACCGACGGTCGCTGGAGCATTCGCCCGCAGAAGAGTCGACTCGATGTGCTCGCGGATGCGCGCTGCGGCGTTGGCGTCGCATTTTACGGCGAGGATGGAGAACTCGTCACCACCAACGCGCGCGACGACGTCGGTTCGCCGGACACATCGCTCGAGCGTCGTTGCGGCGTTTTTGATGAGCTCGTCGCCTTTTTCGTGTCCGAACCGGTCGTTGACCGCTTTGAGGCCGTCGAGATCGATGACGAAGACGACGGCGTCGTAGCCGTGACGAATGCAGCGCTGGTCTTCGGTTGCGAGCAATTGATCCCACGCGCGGCGGTTGTGCAAACCCGTGAGCGGATCGACCAGCGCGTCGGCCTGGGCGCGCTCGGTGCGGCGCGTTGCCTCTTCGAGCGTGAGCTCAGTGCGCACGACCGCGCCCAGCATCGAAGCTGCGTAGTCGAGAAGGCCGCGCGAATTCGCCGAGTGCTGTCCCGCATTTCGCTCGCCGAATGCGCAGAGCACCCCGAAGAGATTGCCGTCGACGTCGACGAGCGGAACGCCGAAGGGCGCTACGGTTGCTGGGTCGATGCCCCCGTGCCTGCGATCGATGCCGCCGTTGGCGCTCATGGGCGCAGCGGCGCCGAGAAGATTCACGGTCGGGAGGTCGGAGAGCCGTCCGATCGAGAGCTCGCCCGTGGGAAGATAGCGCTGGTACTCACCGATGCCGGTGACGACGCTCAGCGTACCGTTCGCATTCTTGAAGAGCACCCATGACGCAAGCTGCAGCGCGCCCGCCAGAAACTGCATAGTGCTCTGCGCAGCCTCCGTGTAACTCGAGGGCAGTGACACGGGCTGCACGGGTCGCGCTTGCGCAGGCGGCAGCTGCACGGGTTGCGGCTGAACGATTTGCTCACGTGCCGGCTCGGTGGGAGGCGGCACGGCGACGGGCGCGGGAGGCGAAGCCGGAGTTGTTGCCGGTACGAAGACCGGAGCTGCGACCGGCTCCGCAGCGTCCGCCCGCTGCGTTTGAAATTTCCAAAACATCATCTGGCGTTGCGTCCCGGGGTGAAGAAGGGCGATTGCTTGTGCGCGCGAGCGCGCGCCACCGCGTCAGACGGCGACGGTGAAGCTGCCGAGGGCGCCCAAAAGCGTCTCATGCGAAGAGGACTTCTCCAAGTAGAGAAGTCGCGTCGACGGTTGCATCTGCAACTCGGCAGGCGGCGTTCGCGAGTAGAGGCAGAGATCGAGCTCGGGCATCGAGTCCACGACGAACTGGAGGGCGCGCGTCGTCGCATCGTCCACAACGTCGCAGTCGAAGAAGAGCATCTGCGGACGCGAGCGCATGACGTCGAGCGGGTCCAGTGCGTCTTGCACGCGCACGATCGAGCATCCAGATTCCTGCAGAAGCGCAAGGAGGCTCGGGACGAAGATCTGCTGCGGCTCGACGACGTAGGTGCGCACCATCCTTATGAGCGTACGGCGTGGGCGGCAGCGGCCACAGTGGCTTAGGGCCCTGCTCGGGGGTCCTGAAGGTCATCTCCATTAGACGAGTCCCATGCGGATAGCGTATACGACGGCCTGAGCCCTGGCGGAGATGTTCAGCTTCGAGAGGATCCGGCTCACGTGGTTCTTGACCGTCTTCTCCGACAGGCAGAGGCGGACCCCGATCTCCTTATTGGAGAGGCCCTGAGCGATCAGGCGCACGACCTCACCTTCCCGCTCCGAAAGCTCGTCGCTGGACATGCGACCATCCGAGAGAAGACGCTTGCGCAGGAGAGAGCCGGCAATACGCGGGTCGACGTAGCTCTCTCCGCCCGCAACGGTCTTGACTGCGCGGATGAGCTCGCTCGGAGAGACGTCCTTTGCCAGGTACGCGTCGGCGCCCGCGGCGACGCAGCGCTGCATGATCTCGGGACGCAGCTGCGTCGATAGCACGCATACGCGGGCCTTCCCGAAGGCTTGCCTACAGCGTGCGATTTCGTCCGCATAGTCGATCGATGGGCCGTTGAGGTCGAGAACTACGAGATCTGCCGCAACGCGAGGCGGAGCCGAAGGGTCGACGCGCGGCAGATCCCCAAGCACTTCGAACGTCGGTTCCGCGGCCAAGAGCTGGCAGAGCGCTTTACCGAAAAGTGCCTGCTCTTCTATGATGAAGATCCGAGTCTTGTTGGAGGTCGAGGTCAATGGCATTCGATTTCTCTCCAGGCCTTCCGGCCTAACTCCCAAAGGCAAGTTGCACTACGATTGGGCAAATCGGTTGGGTACGGTTGCCCTCTGATGCGTTTATAGCAAGCGCACGATGGCACTCATACTCCCAAGACTGAGGGAAAAACCGCGCGGTCCATACTTGTAACGGGACCATCGGGCCCTCGACAAGACCAATCTTTACGAACTCTTTCCCGTACGGCGTTAGGCCGACCAGGACCGCGGCACGAGCATTCGCTATGATGATGATCGATGGGTGCGCGGATATGAGTCGCGGCAACGCCGCACGCGAGATGATCGCATCGCTGCGATCCGTTGTGATTCATTTCCCTCAGGGGCGGCGGCTGCAGGCCGTAATCGATGCGTACGCGACGCTGGTTCCAACCGATGCGTGGGCGTTTTCGTATCGGCGTCACGAGGCGGTGATCGGTGAGTACCTTTCGGGCGATCCGCATGTCGTTCCCGAGCGGCTGGGAATGGTGCGAGCGGAGATCGCCGCGCGACGGGCCGTCGAGGAGCCGTCCGCGGTCAGTACTCCTTCGACGCGCACCGAGCCGTATCGGCACGGATTGACGGTTCACCTGGAAGACAAGCGCGGCGGACTCGGCGCGCTTTTGCTGCTGCGCGACGCGCACAGCGGTGAGTTCGTCCTCGACGATTGCTCGGTATTGACGGAGGCGCGCGCGGAGGTCTTGCGCGCGCTCGACACGCACGCGCATTTCGAAGGCGAGCTGACGGATTTGGAGCGCGCCCGCTCGCGTAGCGCGCCGGCGCTCATTTTGCTGAACGAGGGCCTCGGCGTCGAGTACGCAAGCAGACCGCGACGCCTGCGGCGCGTCGACCGTTGGAGTCTGCCGGGTGGACGGCTTCCGGGCGCGATCGAGCGTACCGTGCGAGAGATCACGAGCGGTTGGCGCGACCCAACGCAACGTTTGGAACAGGCGTTCATGCCGTCTGCGGAGACGATCGTTCGCGTCGTCCCGATCGAGCACGGACGGCGTTACGCCGTCGCTCTGGTACTGGAACCGTACGAGAGCCGTTCGCTGCTCGCCGATGCCGTGCGGCGCTTCCGCCTGACGAACCGCGAGCTCGAGGTCATCGCCCTGCTCTTCTCCGGACTCGGCACGCCGGCAATCGCGAAGCGGCTCCAGATTAGCGACACGACCGTCAACGATCACGTCAAGCGCCTCCTTGCGAAGACGAGCTGCGCGAATCGCACGGAGATGGCCGCGACGCTCCTGGGCTGGCGTGGTGCAACGCGCATCGAGGAGTCGTAAGGAACCCTACCGCTTCCCCGCGCGCGCGTAGTAGGCGAGGCGTTCGTTCGTCGTCTTCGCGCGGTTGAGTACGTATCCGACGAGGCTGCCGATCCCGGCGCGCGCGAGACGATCGAGCGCTCTGGCGAGTTGCTTGACGCGCGTGCGACCTGCGCAGATCACGACGATTGACGCGTCGACGCTGCGCGCGACCTCGAGCGCGTCGTGAACCGGTCCGAGGGCGGAGGTGTCGACGATGATGCTCGCATAGTGCTGACCGGCGCCTGCGAGGAGCCGGCGCAGGCGTCCGGACTCGAGTGCGACGACGGGATCCCGTACCGAAGACCCACCGGCGAGAACGTCGATCTGCTGGTGTGCGGTACCTTGCGTTGCCTGTTCGATGGGAAGCCCGCGTTCGAGGACGTCTCCGAGACCCGGCGTCTCTGCGACGCGCAAGAGGCGATGCACCGTCGGCCTACGCAGGTCGGCATCTACGACGAGGACCGGGCCGTGCCGTTCGGCCAGAGCGAGCGCGAGATTCACGGCGACCGTCGATTTGCCGTCGCCCTGCGAAGGGCTGAGCACGGCGATCGTGCGCGGCGCCGAGGCGCCGCTAAAACGCATCGCATCGAGTACTTCGTCGTACGCGGCCTCCATGCGCAGTCGCCTGTTGGACTCCTCGCCGTTTGCGAGCGAGCCCGCGATCTCGTCGATGCGTCCGAGCCCCGGGAGATCGGAGAGCTGCTCGACGTCGTGCTCGTCCCCGATGCGGCTGTCGAAGAGATCGAGAAGGATCACGACGCCAAATGCAACGCCGAGCGCGAGCAGCGCCACCGCAACGAGCCCGAGCTTGCGGCTCGGCGTCGGAATCGCGTTCTGCGCTTCTGCCGGCTGCGTCACGGTCAGGTCGCTGAGCGCGGTCGATTTCGCAACCGTGAGTTCGTCGTATTTTTGGAGCATCGCGTAGTAGGCGTCTTGTGCGAGCTTTGCACGGCGTTGGAGCACCGAGAGCGTCGCCGTGGTGCCTGGGAGCTGCTGGATCGACGGAAGCATCGCGTGACGTTGCGCGCCCATCGCCTGGATCGCGGCGGCATCGGCGTGCACCTGCGCCGCAAGCTGCGCCGCCTGCTGCTGCAGTTGCACGGCCACGGCGTTCGATTCTGCCATGTCTGATTGCGCGATCGTCGGCGGAAGCGCTGCAATGCGCGCTTGCAGATCGGCGATCTTTCTGTGCAGCTGCACCATAACCGGGTATTTGTCGGTGAACCGCTGGGCGTTATCCGCGAGCTGCACCTCGGCGTCGCTCAACTGCTGTCGTAGCTGGAGGACGACCGGGTTGGGAGCCGTGACGGCTTGGCCGGGAATCATGCTCGGTGTCTGGCCGATCTCACTTTGGATTGCGGCGAGCTGGGCCTGCGCTTGGCGGCTGTCGACCTGCGTCTGAGCGATCTTTTGATCGAGCGTATCGAGTGCGGTGGCCGCCTGGGTCGCCTGCGTCGTCGCGTCGGTGAGTCGATGCGCCGCCATGAAGCTCGCAGCGGCAAAGTTCGTCTGGCGCACCTGTGCTTCGGCGAGCGGGAGCTGCGAAGCGATGAAGGCGATCCCCGCATCGGCCTGCTGGGCAACGAGATCGCGCTCGCGTTGCACGAATGCCGACGCCATGTCGTTAGCGATGGTCGCCGCCGTCTGCGGATCGCTCCAGGACGCCCGCAGACTCAACATCGGCGTATCGTTGATCGGTGCCACTCGAATTCTCGCGAGGAGCGCCTCGGCGCCGATCGGAAGGTGAAGATCGTCGATGACGCGCTGAGCGACCGGCGTCTCTTGAATGAGCTCCGCGTACGTCTGCGTCGATTGCAAGCCGGTCGCGATGACCAACGCGTTGAGGATCGGCAAGTCGGTTTGCTGCTGCGACGCCGCGGCGCCGGTGATGTCCGTCGCATCGCGATTGGGATTGCCGGCGATGAGCCGCACCTCGGCCGTGTAGCTGCGCGGCACGATGAGAATCGTAAGCGTGCCCAGTACGGCGAGGACGATTGCGATCGTCACAAAGAGCTTGCCGTAGCGCCGGAAGGGGCGCGCGAACCGGCCGACGTGAATCTCGCCGGACGCAATATCGGCGCCGGGGCGCTCGGCGAGCGTGAGCGTACTCATATGTGGAGCAGCGATCCGAGCATGTAGAGTAAGGTGGAGAAGAAGCCCTCGCCGGTGGTGCGGCCGTTCGCTTCCGGCACGAAGATCTCGTCGCCGGGTTTGAGCAGTACGTCGTAGCGCTCGTCGCCGCGCTCGAGCGCGGGATAGAGATCGACGCGGTACGTTCCGACCGTGCCGTTCGGGAAGTGACGCGTGAGCGCAATCCGGTTGAGATCGGAGTTCGCCTGCCGGCTGTCCCCGGCGGCGGCGATCGCGATGGAGAGCCGATCGCCTTCGTGCACGACGATCGTACCGGGCTTATCGACTGCTCCCAAGACGTGAACGGTGAACGTCATACGTCCTGGCACGTAGACGATTGCCCCCTGCTGCAGCGGAACGTCGAGCGACGTGTCGCCGCGCTGGAGAAGATTTTCGAGCGAGATCGTGGCCACGTCGCCACCGCCCGGCGTTGCGATACGGGCGTCGGGATACACCCCCGTCTCGACATCGGCGACGCCGCCCGCGGCGGCGATCGCATCGAGAAGCCGCCCTTGAGAGCGAAGCTCGTACTTGCCGGGAGCTTTGACGTCGCCGAGCACGGTGACCTCGAGGACGCCCTCCTTGACGACCGAAACGACGACTTGCGGCCGGCGCATGTAGACGGCGAGACGGCGCGCGATCGCGTGCGCTGCGGCTTGGGGCGACATGCCGCCGACCGCAAGCGTTCCGATCAAGGGAAGATCGATCGTTCCGTCGTCGAGCACGGTCACGTTCTGCGCGAGCGTCGCATCGTCGTCGATCGCGATGGCGATCTGATCGCCGCCCTGAATGTGATACGCGTTGTTCATTTCGAACGGCGAGGCGGCTTCGCTGCTTTGATCGACCTGCGCGCGCGCGCTTGCGGCGAATGCGAACGCGAACGTCGGCAGAAGAAGTACGGCGATCGCAAACGTTCTCACGCGCTTCATGATTCGACTCTAACCTCCGTGCCTAGGCGTTGCAGCGTTCGTGACTGCCCTATACGACCGGGACGACCGGCTACGGTGAAAGATGAATTCGTGGCCGTGGGTCCCAAGCGGGTTGAGTCCTCGGACCCAGGCGGGTAACGCCCATGCCCAGAGCACTAGCCAAGAGCGCCGCAAGTCCCAGCCAGACCGGGAGTTTCGACGCCTCGGCGTCGATTTGTGGCGTCGCGTAACGCGGATCCGAGCGCAAATACGCGCCCCAGTTGTCCCCGGCGTCGTTCGTTGCGGGAGCGCTCGTCTGCGAGACGTGCGACGGTGCCAGCGGCGGAAGCATCTGCTGCACCGCGAGCGGAAGAGCGACGCACGTCGCGGCGAGTAAGAAGCCTCCCAGGGCGTGCGTGAAATCGATGCCTTCGCCGAAAGGAACGGCATCCACGAGCGCTCCCGTCGCGCAGAAAAGCGCGAGGACGTCGAGCAGGGGGCGGTGCTCCATCGCGAGAGTGAAGGGGGTGGCTGCAATGGCCGCGACGAGGAAGCGCGCGGCCCACGAAGCGAGCGGTGCGGCGCGACCGATGAAGAGAAAGGCTACTGGAACGGCTGCGACGAGTTGAATTTGGTGGAGAAAGACGCCGCCGAAGAGCGCCACGGCGGGCGGCACGTACGCGATCGCCGCGACGTCCAAGCGGCGCGCGCTCGAATTCGCGGCGAAGACTCCGAGCACGAGCATAAGCAGGTACGAGAGGGTTCCACCCAGCAGCGCGATCGAGGCGGGCAGATGCACGAACGCCAAGACGTGCGCGAGGGAGAACTGGTCGCTGCTGAACAGCTCTGCGCGCGCCTGTGATGGGAGCGCCGACGTAACGTACGCGAGCGCGCCGTGCGGCGAGAGCGCCAACATGCTGAGTGCGGCGCACGCCAAGGCGATGCCGGCGAGCCAGGCGCGCGTAGCCGGACGCAGGATGAAGAGCGCGAGCGCGACGGGAAGTCCGAGGTGCGGCTCGATCGTTGCCGCTGCAGCGCAGACGGCAGCGAGCGCGTCGTCTCCACGAAGCAGCGCCGCTCCGCAGAGCGCGATGAAGAGCGTCGCAAGTGGCGGGATCTGTCCGAAAACCGCCGATCCGAGCACCGCAGAGAGCACGAGGGCCGAAGCGACGGCGCCGCTCGGAAGCTGCGCGACGCGCGCGACGGTCACGGCTAGCCAGGCGCAGGCGGCGAGGAGTACGCCGAACCACAGCCAAGCCGCGAGCCGATACGGCAGCTCCGCGAGGAGCGCGAAGAGATCGAGGACGTACGGCGGCAGCGGAGCCGGCGTGACGTACTGTGCGGGCAGATCCGAGCCGTGGGGCAGCGCGTGCTCGCACGAGCGAAGCGGCTCGACGGCATATGGGTTTGCGTGCTGCAGCACGGCGTCTCCGGCGCAGTAGAAGGCCGGGAAATCGTTCCCGGAGATCGGAACGCCGTTTGTCCGAACGACGCCGGCGGCATGCTCGCTGACGATGAAGATGCACGCAGCCCAAAGGATCGCCGAAAGAATCGCGCGTCCGTTTCCGGTCATGGAGGCATTGTAGACGGGGCCGTCCCGGCGCCGCCACCGACCATCGACGGGCTCCAAAGGGACCGTAAGACCCCACGTCATGGAGGCTTCGGTCACGGTCGGCACGGAGTGAGAAGCCGTGCTCTTCGCTTCGCTGCGCGGCTATCGCATTGCGTGGATCTCCGGCGACCTGATTGCCGGGCTCTTGCTGGCCGCGATCGCGATTCCGGAGCAGATCGCGACGGCCCGGCTCGCCGGCATGCCTGCGGAGACGGGACTCTACGCGTTCGCCGCGGGCACGGTCGCGTTCGTCGTTTTCGGGAGGAATCGCTACCTCTCGGTCGGCGCCGACTCGACGATCGCGACGATCTTCGCCGTCAGCCTCGCCGCAATCGTAGCTCCAGGCTCGCCCGAGTACGTGCTGCTGCTCGGGCTCATGGCGCTCATCGTCGGCGGGATGCTCGTCGCAGCGGGCATCGCTCGAGCGGAATGGATCTCGGATCTGCTTTCGATCCCGGTGACGGTTGGCTTTCTCGCGGGAATCGCCGTGCAGATCGTCGTCTCGCAGCTGCCGTCGCTGCTCGGCATCTCCGTCTCGCAGACGGCTGCGCTGCCGCGCATCGGCGAGATCGTCCGCGCGCTACCCCAGACGAACCTCACCGTGCTTGCGCTCGGTGCGGGAGTCCTCGCGATCATCTTCGGAGCGCGGCTCGCGAGCCGCAAGCTGCCCGGTGCCATCTTCGCACTTGCGGCTGCTGCGGCGGCGGTGGCGCTCCTCCATCTCGAGCGCCGGGTTCCCGTCGTGGGCGCTCTGCACTTCGGCGTGCCGCGCCTGCGCCTGCCGATTCCGCACGACGTGCACGCGGGGTCGATCCTTCCGGTGGCCTCGGTCATCGCGGTGGTGTGCGTGCTGCAGACGGTAACGACGCTGCGGACCTTCCGTTCGAGCAAGGGGATCGTCGACGTCAGCCCCGACGTTGCGGCGACGGGCGTGGGCTCGCTCTTGGCGGGGCTGCTCGGAGCCTTTCCCGTCGATGCCAGCCCTCCCAGAACGGCAATCGTCGCCTCCGCCGGAGCGCGTTCGCAGTTCGCGGGAGTCGTCGCACTGCTCGGCGTCGCGCTCTTCGCGTTGCTCGGTGCCCGCCTGACCGCCTTCGTGCCTCACGCGGCGCTCGCCGGCATTCTCATCTATATCGCGTGGGAGATCTTCCGCATCGACGAGATACGCCGGATCGCACGCGAGAGTCGTCTCGAGATCGCGCTCGTCGTCTTGAGCGCCGTGCTCGTCGTCGTTCTGCGCATCAACGTGGGCATGATGCTCAGCATCTTGCTCTCGCTCTTCTACGGCGTCTACATCATGCTGCGTCCGCCGTGTGTCGAGCTCGTGCACGTGCCGAAAACGACCATTTGGTGGCCGCCAAAAGAAGCAGAAGAAGGAGCGCGCGAAAAGGGCGTGGTCGTCTTCTCGCTCGCAGCGCCACTGTACTTTATGAACGTGCGGTACATCGCAGCGCGCCTCGCCGCTGCAATCGCCGCAGCCCCCGAACGGATCGAGACCGTCGTCGTCGATGGCAGCGGCGTGACCGACATCGACTATACGGGAGCCCACGTCTTCAAGTCCATGCTGCGCGGACTGCACGATCGCGGAGTGCGCATCGCGCTCGCGCGCTTCTCGGAGGAGCGAGCCCTGGCGGCGGCGCGGCGCGCGGGAATCGTCGAGCTGATCGGTGAGGACCACGTCTTCAAGTCAGCGCAAGAGGCCGTAGAAGCTCTGGCCCGGTGATCGTCGCGATCGTCGCCGTCGCAGCGATGCTCTTGGCGGCGATGCGTCCCAAAGGAACGCGCGAATGGATGTGGGCCGCGTTGGGCGCGGCCATACTCGTGCTCGTCGGCCACGAGCCGTTCCTCGCGGCGGCACGCGCCGTGGCCGAGCAGTGGAACGTACTGCTTTTCATCCTGGGCTTGATGGCACTCTCCGCAGCTGCAGAAGAGAGCGGAGCGTTCGCGCTCGTCGCAGAGCTCGCGGTACGGAGCGCGGGCGGCTCGCAGCGCCGTCTTTTCGTGCTCCTCTTCCTCGCAGGAGCAGCGCTTACCGCGATGCTATCGAACGACGCGACCGCGATCGTCTTCACGCCGATCGTGTATCGGGCGGTAGCGAGCCGAGGAGTAGACGCACGTGCGTTTCTCTTCGGCTGCACGTTCGTGGCGGATACGGCATCTTTCGGCCTGCCTTTCGCCAACCCCGCAAATGTCATCGTTCTGCCGCGCCCGGACATCGTGCAGTATCTCATCCATCTCGCTCCGCCCGAGGTGTTCGCGGTCGCGACGAACCTCGCGCTTTTCGTCCTGCTCTTTCGGCGGCAGTTGGGCGGACGGTATGACGTCGGCGTAGCGGCGCTACCCGAGCCGGTAGCCGCGCGCACGCTCGTCGCGGCATGCTGCCTCGCGGGCGGCTACCTCGCAGCTCTCGCCTTCTCAGTACCGCTCGGACCCGTCGCATTACTCGGCGGGCTCGCGACACTTGCCGTGGCACGAGTAAGGCCATCCGTTGCGGCGCGCCACGTAAGCTGGAGCACGTTCGTGCTGCTACCCGCGCTCTTCGTTTTGCTGGATGCCCTCGACCGAGCCGGCTTCGCCGCGTGGGCGCTGCACGCGTTGGAAGGACTGGCGCGATACGGGACGCTTGCCTCGACGGCTGCGGCTGCGGTGGGAGCCGCGCTGCTCTCAAACGTGGTCAACAACCTGCCCGTCGCCGTTGCCTCGGCGCACGTGGTCGCACTCGCTCCCCATTTCGCCTATCCATTGATCGCCGGAACCGACCTCGGCCCGAACCTCACCACGACCGGCTCGCTCGCAACGATACTCTGGATGGCTGCGCTGCGAAAGCGGGGCGTCCACGTGAGCCCGCTCGAATATGCGCGCCTGGGCGCAATGGTCGTCCCGCCGATTCTTGCAGCGACGATTCTCTGGCTTTGGCTCGTGAGATAGAGAAGGGCGGGTGCTCGGGTCTTGCAGCGCAGGCTCTTCAGCTCTATAATCACAAACAGATATTTGCGATAATACAAGGAGAAGGCTTTGCCGCGAGCGCGCGCTCCCGAACGGCGTGATCCCAGCGTCCTGACGAGCTTTCGCGAGTACCTGCTGCTCGAGAAGCGGCGTGGCGAGCGCACCGCGCGCGAGTACGAATCGGATCTGCACCTCTTCGCGCGATTCGTCGCGCCGGAGATCCCCGCCGAGCGGACGCTGGTCAACGCGACGATCTCTGACGTGCGCCGGTTCCTGATGGACATGACGCGGCGCGGCCTGAGCGCCGCCGCAGTACGCCGCCGCATCGCGGCGCTGGGAGCGTTCTTCCGATACGCCAAGCGCGAAGGCTTGCGCGTCGACAACCCGGCGGCGGACGTGGGGAACATCAAGCTTCCGCGACGTCTGCCCAAGGCGATCTCGGTCAAGGACGCGGAGCGCCTTCTCGCGACGAAGCCCGCCGCTGGGACCTCGGAGTTCCAACGCTTGCGTGACGGCGCCATACTCGAGCTCTTGTACGCCTCAGGCATCCGCAGGGCGGAGCTGGTGGGGATCGATCTGACCGACGTCGACTTCGACCGTCGAACGATTCGCGTCGTGGGCAAAGGGAACAAGGAGCGGTACGTGTTCTTCAACGATGCGGCCGCCGAGGCGCTCACGCGTTACCTCGCGGTGCGTCCGCCGGCAATCGACGGGGCGCTCTTCGTCAGCCGCCGTCACCAACGCTTGAGCTACCCGCAAGTGGGGAACCTCTTTCGCCTTTTCGTTCGCTTGAGCGGATTGGAAGGGAAAATCACGCCTCACACGCTGCGGCACTCGTTTGCGACGCATCTCCATCAGCGCGGCGTCGACATCATGACGATCAAGGAGCTTTTGGGGCACGACAGCGTAGCGACGACGCAAATCTACGCCAAGGTAACGCTCGAGCACATGCGTCAAGCGTACGACGAGGCGCATCCCCGCAGCAAACCGAAACGCTCGCTGCGATGACAGTGCGCCTTCTTCTTCCGCTCGGCTTCTGCGCCGCTATTGCGACGGGCTGCGCTTCGCAGAGCGCCTATTCCACGAGCGTCGGTACGTTGCGGCCGCACGAGCGCATGCTCGTGCGAATCGCGCAGGGCACCGTCAATGCCTACGCTCCGCGCATCGGCGAACCGAGCGACGGTTTCACCGTACAGGCCTTCGCGCGGGGATCTTCCATACCGGCGGCGCCGAACATCCGGCCCATCGGGCACGGCATCGAGATCGACGCCCCGGCGCTCGCGTCGTTGCTCGTTCGCGTTCCGCAGGGTGTCGAGCTCGAGGTCGTGTCGGGAGGCGGGGACGTCAACGTAACGGACATCGCGGGTAGAGCTCGCGTCTCGCTCGTCTCCGGTACGGCGACGATGATGCTTCCTGGCTACGGAGAAGCCTCGGTCGCCCGGGCGGGAACCGTCGACGTAAAGATCGGTGCGCAGAAGTGGCCGGGGACCTTACACTTCTTCAACGCGCGCGGTGACGTCGATCTCTCCATCGAGGAGAACGCCGCGTTTCACGTCCACTTGCATACCGACGACGGCACGATCTTCACGGATTTCGACTTGCGTGGCACGTCGAGCGGGCGCAGCGAAACGATCGATGGGTCGGTCAACGGGGGCGGGGCGAGCGGAGTCGACGTCGAGTGCCGGCGCGGCGCTATTCGGCTATTGCGCCTGGCGCCGCAGATATAGGTGCTGTAGGCCTAGCCTGCTGAGAGCAGTGCCTGTTTCGCCTTGACCAGACGCACCATCGCGTCGTTGTACGGCGTCGGCACGCCGACGCGCCGTCCGAAGGCGACCACTGCGCCGTTGATGTGATCGATCTCGCTCGGATGCCCGGAGGCGAGGTCGAAGGCCATCGAGCTGCGCGCATCTGCGCCGACCGCGATGACGTCCGTGACGTACTGCCAGGGGTTGACGAACGGCAGGTTGATCTTCAGCGCCGCTGCCACGGCAGCCGCCTCGTCCGCGAGCGCCTCGGCGAGCCGCGCGACATTCGGGTCCTTGGGGATCACGCCCGCGTCGCAATCGAGAATCGCCGAGAGCGCGTTGATCGCGCAGTTTGCGACGAGCTTTCCCCAGAGGTGCGGACGAATGTCGTACACGACCGCCGCCTGCAACCCGCTCGCGGTCAAGACCTCTGCGACGGTGCGCGATGCGGACGGCGATGCCGAGCCGACGATCGTGTTCCCGCGTCCGGAGGTATGCACGCGGCCCGGTGCGGTCGTGACGGCCGACTCCGTCGTGATGCCGAGGATGACCGGCACCGCGCCGCCGAGCGCGGTACGAATCGCATCCTCGTTACCGACGCCGTTCTGCAGCGATACGATCGGCGTCACGGGATCGAGCTCGCCGGCAAACGGGCGCAACGCGCGCAGCGTGTCGACGGCTTTCACGAAGAGAAAGAGTATCTTCGAGCCGTACAGCTCGGCAGCGCGCCGGGCGACGCTCACGCGGCGCGCCGGTTGATCGTTGACCGCGAGCCCCTTCTGCTCGATCGCTGCAATCGTCGCGGCGTTTGCGTCGAGCATCGTAACGTCGCACGTCTGCGCTAGGTGAAAGCCGAAAAGCGTGCCCATCGCGCCCGCGCCTACGATTCCGACCTTGGGGCGCTGGCGCATCGGAGATTCCTTAGTACTGGAACTGGATGCCGTAGTCGGTCCGCCGCTCTGGCTGATTGATCGCGCGCTCGCCGATGAAGAGCTGCGCCCACGGCGTAACGTGGACGTCTCCGTAGAGATCGAGCGTCGGCCGGCGAGGGTCGTAGAAGCGCGCCTCCAGGCCCGTCCCGTGGACGTCGTACTGTCCAAGAATCCCCAGGCGTGAGTAGAGGAAGCCGCCGCCGACGCGGAGATCGGGCGCGACGCGGTGCAGCGCCGCCAGGTTCCAGGTCGTGGCGTGACCGATGTCGTTTGCTCCGAGCATGACGCTCGTGCTCCCGTTCGGCACCAGGATCGCGTTGAGGTCGGTCTGCGGGCCGCGATCTGCGGAGAAGAGCGGCGACGAACAGCAGACGTGCTGCGAATCGAGCTCGCCGATGCGCAGTTGCAGCGCCACGAGCGCTTGCGCGACTCCGGAGAGCGCGCTGCCCATGGCGACCCGCTCGGGGCGCTGGAGCGGATGGGGCGATACCTGCGGCTGCGGTACGGCTACGGGCGCCGGGGTCGCGTCTGTGTCGACGCCGTAGACGTGGCTTCGTCCGCCGAGCCGCCCGAGCAGCGACGCCGCGCGCTGCAGCGTTGCGTCGAGGTTGGCGATGGTTTCGCGCATCTGCTGTTGCGTGGCGGGATTGCCCGTGACGGATTGCAGGTTCGCCGTGATCTCCTCGAGCGCGTGCGTCGTCTGAGCAATGTTTTGCGTGGTCGCGATGATGTTGGCGCGGAGACTCGGATCGGTCGCGAATCCCTCGATGGCCGTCATCGACCGGTGCAGCTCGACCGACGCATCTTCGACCTGCTCGAGCATGCGGTTGAGCATGGGTGCGTCGAGCGACGCGGTCGAGTTCAGCGTTGCCGCCATCGCCGCGATGTTCTCTGCCGCACTCGACAACGAGGCGTTCAGAACGCGGGTCATCTCGCTCGCGTTGGAGAGCGTTGTCTGCAGGGATGCGAGCATGCGCGGCTCGCGCTGTTGGAGCTCCGCGAGAATGATGTCGAGGCGACGGATCTCACCTTGCCCTTGCTCCAGCAGATCTTGAACCGTTGCAACGTTGTAGCCCTTCGGTTGATCCGCGATCGGCGCGATGCCCGGCCCAAACGTGGGATACGGAAGTGGTCCGCCGCGCGGCGGAACGATGACGAGGCTTGAGGCGCCGGTCAGCGGCGCCTGAATGAGAAAGCGCGAGTTGCGCGGGATGCCGATACCGCGGTCGATCGCCACGACCACGTCGACGGTGTCATCCGGAAGGAGGATGACGCGGTCGACGGTTCCCACTTGCAGGCCGCTGAAGAACACGCCGTACCCGCTCTGCAGACCGGCCGCGGAGTCGAAATGAATCGCGAGCTGGTACCCGGTGCGGGCGCCGAGATTCTGCAGCATGTAAAAGACGACGAACAACAACCCGATCGCCACGATCGCAAAGAGGCCGACCATCGCCTGCTTCGTCACGTTTGCCTACTACCATAGCTCGCGCGAGGATTCCCCCGCTCGCCCCGTACAGTCATACCGGTATCGGGCCCACGTCGGAACCCGCGAGAAACTGCTGCACGATGGGGTTTTGCGACTTGCGCACGTCTGCGCACGGGCCGTACGCGATGATCGCGCCCTCGAAGAGCATAGCCATGTAGTCGGCCATCATATAAATCGACGGAAGGTCGTGCGACGTGACCACTGCGGTGCCGTTCGACCGTTCGCGCAGGCGCATGATCATCTGCGTGATCAGGTGCACGGAGATCGGGTCGAGGCCCGTCGTAGGCTCGTCGTAGAGCACGAGATCCGGACGCGTCACGATGGCACGCGCGAAGCCGGCGCGTTTGAGCATTCCGCCGGAGAGTTCGGCCGGAAGATTATCGTAGGAGCTCGACAAGCCGACGGCATCGAGCGCCTCGGTCACGGTCTTGCGAATCTCACCCTCGGACATGTTCGTGTTCTCGCGCAGCGGAAGCGACACGTTGTCGCCCAGCGTCAGGCTGTCGAGCAGGGCGGCGAACTGGAACGAGAGGCTGATCGAGCGGCGTACCGTGTTGAGCTCGGTCTCTGGCATGTGGCAGATGTCCCGATCGCGTACGTACGCGTGCCCGCTGTCGGGCTTCGCGAGGCCGTCGAGCAGCCGCAGGATCGTCGATTTTCCCGCTCCGGAGAGACCGACGATGCAGGTGATCGCGCCTTCGGCGATCGGGAGGTTGCAGTTGCGCAGGACGATGCGCTCGCCAAATGCGAGCGACACCCCATCGAGACGGGCAATGGCGCCGTCAGGCATTCGACCCGTAGAGCAGCAGCGACAGCGCAAAGTTCGCGATGAAGATCAAAATCATCGAAACCACGACGGCGCCGGTCGTCGATTTTCCGACGCCGGCAGCACCACCTCGCGTGCGTAGGCCTTGATACGAGCCGACCAGCGCAATGATCGCCGCGAAGACGAGCGTCTTGAGCAGACCCTTGTCCACGTCCGCCATGCTGATGGTCGTGCGAGCGGACTGCATGAAGTCGGCGTAGCCGATGTGCGCGTAGCTTTTGGCAACCCACATGCCGCCGAGGATCGAAACGACGTCGGCGAAGATCGTTAGCAGCGGAAGCATCACCACTAGCGCCAAGAGGCGCGGGACAACCAAATAGCGCGCCGGCTCGATGCCCATCGAGCGCAACGCCTGAATCTGCTCCGTGACGGCCATCGATCCGATCTCGGCCGCGATCGCCGACCCGGCGCGCCCGGCAACGACGATTCCGGTGAGCATCGGCCCGAGCTCGCGAACCGATGCATACGCAACCGCGCCGCCGACGATGTTCCCGAAGCCGTACTGGACGGCTTGGACCGCCGACTCGAGCGAGATGACCATGCCGGTGAAGAGCGAGGTGAGCGTGACGATGATCAGCGATTGATAGCCGAGAAGGTACGCTTGCGAGATCGTCTCGCCGACCCGAATGCGCAAGCGCGCCAGAAAGCCCAAAGAGCTTCCGGCCAGGAGCGTCAAACCACCGGCGTACGAGAAGAACGCGGTGGTTCGTTCGCCGACGCGCTCGAGCACGTTCATTGCGGCAGGCGCTCCTCGATTGCGTCGAGTTCGGCGAGCACCGCCTTTGTGGCTTCGATGCGTTTGGTCGCGACGCCGCGCTCCGCGGTCAGGTTGAACAAGACTTGGTTGGCGTGTTCCATCCGGTGGTCGACGTCGCGCAGATGCGCGCGCGCCTCGCGTTCGAACGCGCCAAAGTATCGCCTCACCGCATCGAGATACGCGACGCGCGCGGAGTCGTCGACGCCTCCCGCGCGCAGAGCTTGGACCGCGGCATCCTGGGCTTGACGCATGCCGCGGTCGCTGATGTGAAAGGCGCCGACCTGCTTGACGAGCGTCGCAAACCTATCGTCAGGCATGCGCGGCCACCGCAAAGCCCACGGCTTCGAGCGCGGAGCGCTGCGCCGCGAAGAGCGCGCGCAGGCCCGTGTCCGCCAGAGCCAGCAGCGCGTCGAGGTCGCGCCGATCGAACGGCTTTGCCTCGGCGGTGCCTTGCAACTCGACGAAGCGCCCGGCGTCGGTTGCGAAGACGTTCATGTCGACGTGCGCGCGACGGTCTTCCTCGTACGCGAGATCGAGCATCGCAGTGCCATCGACGATGCCGACGCTCGCGGCCGCAACGGCAGCGTCGAGCGGCCACTGCGCGCCCTGCTTCGGGTCGAAGAGGCGCCGCAGGGCGAGCGCGAGGGCGACGTATGCCCCGGTGACGGCAGCGGTTCGCGTCCCGCCGTCGGCTTGCAGGACGTCGCAGTCGATCCAAATGCAACGCTCCCCGAGCTTCGCGGTATTGGTAACGGCACGCAAAGCGCGCCCGACGATGCGCTGGATCTCGTGCGTGCGGCCTCCGATTCGGCCGCGCGCGGACTCGCGCTGCGACCGTTCCTTCGTTGCGCGCGGCAGCATCGCGTACTCCGCGGTGATCCAGCCGACGCCCTGTCCGCGCATCCACTGCGGGACGCGCTCCTCGATCGTCGCCGCGCAGAGAACGCGGGTGTCGCCGAGCGTGATGAGCGCGCTGCCCTCCGCGAACTTCATGACATCCGGCTCGATCGTCAGCGGCCGCAACTCGTCGGGTCGCCGCCCATCGCTCCGCACGATCATTCCACCGTGACGGTCTTGGCGAGGTTGCGTGGTTGGTCGACGTCTTTCCCGGCGATATCCGCGATGTGATAGGCGAAGAGCTGCAGTGGAATGACGTTGACGATCGGCGCGAGCAGCTCGTCGACCTTCGGCACCCAGAAGACGTGATCGGCGATGGATGCGGCTTCGTCGTCACCGGCGTTTGCGACAACGATGATCGGCGCTTCACGCGCCCTGGATTCCATGATGTTCGAGATCATCTTCTCCCGCACGCGATCGTGCGTGATGACGCCGATGATCGGCGTCGAACGGTCGAGCAGCGCGATCGGCCCGTGCTTCATCTCGCCCGCCGCGTAGCCCTCGGCATGAATGTAGGAGATCTCCTTCAACTTAAGGGCACCTTCCAGGGCGGTTGGAAAGTTGACGTAGCGGCCGATGAAAAGCGCGCTACGCATCTCGCCATATCGCTGCGCGACCTTGCGGATCTCGTCAGACGTGTTGAGCACAACGTCGATCGCTGCCGGGAGTAGCCGCGTGCCGAGCGCGACCTCGCGCAGGCGCTCCTTCGGGGCCGATCCGCGCAGGTGCGCGAGTGCCAAGGCGAGCAGCGCCATTGCCGTTGCCTGAGAGACGTACGTTTTGGTTGCCGCGACGCCGATTTCGGGGCCGCTCCGCGTGTAGAGCGTTCCGTTCGCGAGCCTCGTCAAGTGCGAGCCCAGTACGTTGCAGACGCCCAGAATCGGGCTGCCGAGATCGCGCGCGATGCGCACGGCTTCTACCGTATCTGCCGTCTCGCCGGACTGCGACATCGCCACGACGAGCGTGTTTGCGTCCGCAATGGGATCGCCGTAGCGGAATTCGCTCGCGAGCTCCATCTCGACCGGTAGGCGCGCGAGGGAGCGCAAGAGGTACATGCCGACCATTCCCGCGTAGAACGCCGTCCCGCAACCGGTGATCGCAACCTTGGAAACGGTGCGCAGGCGCTCCTCGGTGATGGCGTCGAGCTCGTGCACGATATTGACGTCGCCGTTTTCGTGCACGCGCCCCGCGAGTGTCTCCTTGATCGCGTTCGGCTGCTCGAAGATTTCCTTGAGCATGAAATGTTTGAACCCGCTCTTCTCCGCCGAACGGGCGTCCCAGAGGATCTGCACGACTTCGCGCTCGACGGGCCGGCCGTCGTAATCGGTGATGCGCCACCCGTCGCGCCCGACGACCGCAATCTCGCCTTCCTGAACGATCACTTCCTTGCGCGTGTACGGTAAGATCGCAGGCGTGTCGGAGGCGACGAACATCTCGCCGTCACCGATGCCCAGCACGAGCGGGCTCGCGCCGTTACGCGCGAAAACGAGGTGTTCGGGATCGTCGGTAGAGATCACGCCGATGGCGTACGCACCGCGCACCTCGCGCAGCGTACGCCGGAGCGCCTCCTGCAGGTCGCCGTCGAAATGTAACTCGATCAGGTGCGCGAGGACCTCGGTGTCGGTTTCGCTGCGAAAAATGTGTCCGAGCTCGAGCAACCGCGCGCGCAGCGGCGCGTAGTTCTCGATGATGCCGTTGTGCACGACCGCCAGCCGCCCGTTGCAGTCCATGTGCGGATGGGCGTTCATGTCGGATGGCCGGCCGTGCGTCGCCCAGCGCGTGTGTCCGATCCCGACGGGTCCGCAGAGCCGCTCGCCGTTGCGCAGACGCTCGGCAAGCCGGGCGAGCTTGCCCTCCGCCTTCGAGTCGCAGAGCTTGCCGTGCTCGTCGATGACGGCGATGCCGGCGCTATCGTATCCGCGGTACTCGAGGCGTCCGAGCGCATCGAGAATTATCGGAACGCTATCCTTCGCGCCTATGTACCCGACAATTCCACACACGGCTACTCGCTTCTGTCGCGTTCCATTCGCTTCAGAGACGCTCGTCGCTCGCCGTCCATGGCTCGCTCCTGCTGCCTTCCTCGCCCCTCTCGCCATCGATGGCTCCGGGGCTCGTTCAGAGCCTCCTCAGCTGAATGAAACGCGACACTCGCTCGCCGCGAGAGCAACGTCACTTAATTCCTTCCTTGGTGCGGCGATACCCGATCTTGCCTTCCGCAATTTCATCGAGCGCGATCGAGACCGGCTTGTTGGGATTGACCGACTCTTTGTCGACGAGCGGCTCGCTCGCGTAGTACTCGCGGCGTTCCATCGGCGGCAGCTGTTGCACCCGAATCCAGTTGTTGAGCTGGCGCGCACGCTTCGTGACGATGTTGACGAGGCTGAACTTGGAGTCCGCGTGCTTCAGCAGCGCGTCGAGATCTCCGAAAACCGTTTTGCTCATGTTCCTTCTTCTTTTAACTGTCGTTCTGTGTTACGTGTGTTCGACGTTGCGTAGCCGCTCGTCGCCCCAGCGATGAATCCTGAAGCGCTCCGCCTGGAGCACCGCCGCGAGATCGTCGACCGCTTCCTCCGCGCGGTGCTGCTCGTTCACCACGATGTAGTCGAAGCTGCGGATGAACTGCATCTCTTGGTGTGCGATCTCCAGGCGCTGCGCGATCTCTTCGTTCGTCTCGGTCCTGCGCGTCAAGAGACGCTCGCGCAGGTACGAGAACCGGTCCGGAACCAAGAAGATCAGAACCGCTGCCGGATATGCCGCCTGCACGGCGAGCGCCCCGTTGACCTCCGGCTTCATGATGAGGTCGTATCCCTCCGCGATCGTCCGCTCGACGTAATCGCGCGGAGTGCCGTAGAGGTTGTCGTTGTAGACGCGCCACTCGAGAAACTCCCCGGCATCGCGGCGCCGCTCGAACTCTTCTTCCGTTATGAAGAAGTAATGCTGCCCCTCGATCTCGCCCTCCCGAGGGCTCCGGGTCGTGGCCGACACGGAGTATCGCAGGCGCAGCGTACGCGCGAGCAACGCATCCACCAGGGTATCCTTGCCGGCTCCCGACGGTCCCGAAACGACGAAGAGTAGCCCGGGTCCACGTTTCACAGGGCGAAGCAGACGGCCTGCCGGAGCGCTGACATAGCCGCGGCCGACTCGCCCACCGACGCCGGACGCTCGTACTGCGCGACGGTCGCCTTCCCGTTGTTCACGCTGAATGCCACTTCGAGTACGGCGCCATGAGGAAGCCGGTACTGCGCGAGGCCGGCCTCACCCGGGCAGCTCGGGAACGGAATGCTCCGCACGAGCTTCGAGCCGGGGTGCCCTTGCACGGTATCGACGGCTTGTTCGGAGGCGAGATCCGACAACGAGCTTTGCGACGGCTGCTGCGCGTAGCTATAGCGCTCGGCCCCGGCCCCGCTCATCGTCGTCCACTGGCCGTTCGCGCCTTGCGTCCAGCCCTGTGGATGGGGCGGAGCGGACGCGCACGCGCAGAGGAGGCCGAGGGCCAGCACGCCGGCGGCAGAACGATAACGCTCGATGCGCACCGATTGGGCGCTCGTGCGCCGTCTCGGCGCAGAGCTGGAAGCCGAGCTACGCGGCGCGCGCATCCAGGATGCCGGCGCGCTCGACGACGGCAGGCCTGCGCTCGTCTTCTGGTCTCGGGGCGCGGCGCGGCTGCTCTGCATGGACCTGTTTTCGTCGCCGCCTGCGCTGACGCTGGAATCCGGCGAACTCTCCATGGCGCACGACGAGCCGGGCTTCACGCGCGCACTGGCTCGAACCCTACGCGGCATGGTGTTGGAAGCGGTCGAAGCCAGAGAGCACGATCGCCTGCTGCGGCTGAAGTTTCGCACGCGCTCGCGCTTCGGCGTGGGTGATGAAGTAGACCTTTACATCGAGCTCGTGCCGCGCTTCGGCAACGCGCTGCTGGTCAAGGGCGACACGGTGGTCAGCGCGCGTAAAGAGTTCTCCGGCGCGCACGGCTCGCGCGAGGTGCGCGCGGGAATCCCGTACGCCTTGCCGCCTCTTCCGCAAGCGGTTCTGCCGCAGGTAATCGAGGCGGGCGGCGCCGAGCCGCGCCAAGCTCTGGCGTATCTGGAAAGCGATGCCGCGCTGCGCGAGCCGCTCTACGTGTATCGCAGACAAGGGCGTCTGGTGCAGGCCCACCTCGTCGCCCTGCCGGCACTGGCAGAGCTCGAGGTCTCGCGCGAGTCGTCGTTTCTCGATCTGCTCGCGGAAGACCGGGGTGCGCGCCTACGTGCCGACGCACAAGCCAGGAGTGGAACCCGCCGCGCGGCGCTTCTGCGCAGTATCGCTCATCGCGCGCGTAGCGTCGACGAAGCTCGCGCCGAGCTCGACCGGCAGCGCCGCGAGGTGGGCGAGCGCGAGAATCTGCGCCGCGAAGGAGACGGCATCTACGCAACGCTCCACGAGCTCGCACCCGAGGCGCGCGAAGAGGCCAAGGCCCAGGCGGCAAAGCAGTTCGCGCGCTACCGCAAACTCGGTGCCGCGATGCCACACATCGAGAAGCGCGCGCGCGGGCTCGCACTGCAGCACGAGGCGCTGGAGAGCCTCCTATGGGAGGCGCAGCGAGTCGGGGACGAGGATCTCGCCGACATCGAGAGCGCGCTCGGCGTTCTCGATCCCCGCTCTGGCAAGAAGCCCGCGGCGCCGCCGGCACGGCGACTGCCCAAGCGCCGCAAGCCATTCGAGATGCGGACCGAGCGCGGCTCGCGCATCCTCGTCGGGCGCTCGCCGATCGAAAATGCCGAGCTCACGTTCCGCGTCGCGCGGCCGACCGATCTCTGGTTCCACGCACGCGGCGTACCTGGCGCGCACGTAATTCTCGCGCGTGACGACCGTACCGAGCCACCCGCCGAGGACGTCCAACTCGCCGCGGCGCTGGCTGCAGCGCATTCGAAGGCACGCGAGAACGTCGCGGTTACGGTCGACTACACGCACCGCAAGCACGTGCGCAAGCAGGCGAACGCCCCGCCCGGTCTGGTTTTCTACACCGAAGCCGAATCGATCACCGTAGCGCCGTGGAGCGCCGGCGAAGCTCGTCGATGATCCATAAGAAGGCCTTCTGCCGGGTACTCGACGCCGGGGCAAGAGCCTATACAGCCGAAGCTACCGTTCGCAAGAATCAGGGTGACGTCTTCGCGCAAACATCGTCGGTAGCAACGCCGTGTTCTGGAAGGAACGTGCGCGCGATGTGCTTTGCGTCGGTGAGTCTCCAAATGACCCGACCGCGAAGGACGCCGCCTGCGTAGGGGTAGTATGGATCGTACCACGTCCAGGTATGATTGACGGGTTGAGAAGCGTGAAGCTCGGAGTATGCCCCGTCGCCGTGGAAGTCACGATAGATCCACTCACGAAGATCTGCAACGTACCCAACGAATGCCGTTCCGTTGGCGATGCCGGTAGCGGGGTCGACGCCCCATTGCACTTCGACCCATCGGCTGTTGGGGGCGCGGGCGATTACCCACCGCACGGGCTGTGTACCCTCCATGCACGTCCACGAGCCGCCGAAATCTTGAAGAAACGAACTCGCACTCGGTTCCGACGCCCCGAGCGCGACGGCAAGAAGCGCCGTTGCAATCGCAACCCTTGTAACGGCTTTCGGCCAATACGTCATCACCGGCCCCTCGGAGGCTCGCGCATCGTCTGCATCTGCGGCGAGACGTAAACCGGGTGCAACGCAGGGAACGAAACCGTATGAAGAGCCTCAAACGCGACGCTTACGAGCGAGTACGTCTCGCCTTCATAACGTACCGCCGCATCGGTCCGCTCGTCGGCAATATACTGCGCGCCCGCAACGCTGCGGAAGTCAACCGTCCACGGAATCGTCGTCCCCGGGCCGTCGACGAAGTTCAACGCCTCGCGCAGGCGCCACGTCGCGGCCGTATCCACGTCGATCCAGAGATCGCGCAGACGATAGCGCCCCGGATCCCGCACCGGGCGAAGCGAGAGATGGTAGCAGGGATGCCCGTCGACGCTCTCCCGCCCTACGAGCGCGATCGTGTAGATATGGCGCGTCGCGACGGCGTGCGCGATCTCTCGCAGCGGCTGCTTGCCGCCGCGAGGCGGCGGCGCGCGACCCGGCGGATACGGATCGTGAAACGCGCGCCGCACCTCGGCGACGATCGCCATCGCGTCGCGCTGCGACGACGGAGGCGCCGACGCGACGTACGGCGCCATACCGAACGAATAGGCCGGCACGAGCATCGGAACGCCAAAGAAATCGACCGGCGCCTCCGGCTTCCCGATAGGGACGCCGATGAACCACAAGCTGAGCGAGAGGTTCATGCCGTGCGGGACGTGCGGATGCGCCAGCTCGTAATCGCTGACGGGATCGACCCATACTCTTCCCGTGGTCGCGTCGAACGAGCTCTGGTATCGCTGCGTACGCACCCTGCCTCCCCGTTCGACGCGCACGGCAACGTCGTAGGTGAGATACGGCGGGTACTGCTGGTTCAGCCAGAATCCTTGCGCCCGCTCGTACACGGCATACGGGTCGACCGCCGCGCGAACGCTCGGTGCGGCACCGAGGGTTGCGAGAACGAGCGCTAGGATAGCCGCGATTCGCAGACGCCGCAGGCTGCGTGGATGCCCGCTCCGTGCGTTCACGCTGCTGCTTCTTCGCCACGCCGTCGACCGAGTACTCGTCCTCGCCTAGCTCGGCGAGGCGCTCGTTCCTGCGCCGCTCGACGGAGGGGTCGCGCCTTTCGATGGAGGACTCTGCGAGCAATGGAGGTGCACTCGTGAAGAACCCATTGGACTCGCTCTGGGGAACCGTCACTACCGGCGTCGTTCTTACCGTCATCCTCTTCTTTGTCGCGCGGGCGATCATGTCCGTAGGAGTCTCATGATGTGGCTCGAGCCGATTCTACGGTGGATCCATCTTCTCGCAGGAGTGATGTGGATCGGGCTGCTCTACTACTTCAACTTCGTAAACGTCGATGCCGTAAAGGCGGCGACGGCGGCCGGTGAAGCGGCACCGATCGGAAAGTATGTCATGCCGCGCGCGCTCTGGTGGTTCCGCTGGTCCGCGCTCGTTACGTGGCTCGCCGGCTGCGGTCTGCTCGGCGCCGTGAACGCGCAAGGCGTAAACGGGTTCACAGGCGCGTTCGCCTTCTGGCAATGGGGGCAGCATAGCGCCTTCACGGCAATCGGCATCGGCGCGTGGCTCGGAACGATCATGTTCTTGAACGTGTGGGGCATCATCTGGCAGAACCAGAAGAAGATCCTGGGCTTCGTTCCTGCAACCGACGCCGAGAAGGCTAAGGCGCGCCGTACGGCGTTTCTCGCCTCTCGCGTGAACACGATGCTCTCAATCCCGATGCTCTTCTTCATGGCAACTGGCCCGCACGCGCTCTTCCAAGATCCGTCGGCCACGATCTATCGCTAGCGCTGGGGAACGAGCACGATCTTGCCGACGTGCGCGTCGGCCTCCATGCGGCGGTGAGCCTCCGCGGCATCGTCGAACGCGTAGACCGCATCGACGACCGGAACGATGGAGCTGCGCGCGGGAAGCAGCGGCCAGATGCGCTCGCGTAGCGCATCGGCGATCCTCTTCTTCTCCTCCGGCGTGCGCGGCCGCAACGACGTGCCGAAGATCGTGCCGCGCTTGCGCATGAGGGCTCCAACATCGAGCTCGATGGTGGCTCCGCCTTGCGTCGCGATGCAGGCGATGCGCCCGTCGAGGGCGAGCGCCTCGACGTCTCGTGGAACGTACGGGCCGCAGACGATGTCGACGACGACGTCTACGCCACGTCCGCCGGTCAACCGCAGCGCCTCCGCCACGAAATCCTGCGCTCGGTAGTCGATCGCCGCGACGGCGCCGATGCGCGTGCAGGCCTCGCACTTGCGCGCGCTTCCCGCCGTTGCGATCGCGTGCGCGCCGAGCGCCGTCGCAAACATGATCGCAGTCGATCCGATGCCGCTGCTTCCCCCATGAACCAGCACCGTCTCGCCGGTCTGCAAGCGCGCGCGCGTGACCATGTTGTCGAAGACGGTGAAACCGTTCTCCGGGAGGGTCGCCGCTTCGATCGCGCTCCAGCGGTCGGGAATCGGCAAGGCTTGACCGGCTGGGGCGCAGACGAACTCTGCGTAGCCGCCTCCACTCACGAGCGCGCAGACGCGATCTCCAACGCACCAGGACGTGACGCCCGCACCGATCGCCGCGATGCTCCCGGCGACGTCGAGGCCGAGAATTCGCGAGGCGCCCGCGGGCGGCGGATAGAGGCCCTTGCGCTGCAGAACGTCGGCGCGCGAGACCCCTGCCGCTTCGACCGCAATCTGCACCTCGCCCTCGCGCGGCTCCGGCGCCTCCATCTGCGCGACGTGCAGGAGCTCCGGGCCCCCCGTACCTTCGTACGCCACGTACTTCATCGAGCGCTCCCCTCGCGCTCGAGCAACATCGCATCTCCAAACGAAAAGAAACGGTAGCCGCGCTCGATTGCCGCTCGATAGGCGCGCAGAATGCGCGCTCTCCCTGCAAACGCGCTCACGAGCACGAGCAACGTCGAGCGAGGAAGGTGAAAGTTCGTCATCATCGCGTCCACGACGCGAAAGCGAAATCCGGGCGTAATGAAGAGCGTCGTCTCGAACTCGCCGGCGCGCAGAGCGCCGTGCTGGGCGACGTTCCCTTCCAACGCTCGCACCACGGTCGTTCCAATTGCGACGATGCGACGTCCCGCCGAGCGCGCCCGTTCGATCGCTTCCACCGCGTGCGTGGAGATCGCGTACCGCTCCGCGTGCATGACGTGCTCGTCGATGCGCTCAGTCTGCATCGGCGCAAACGTTCCCAAGCCCACGTCCAGCGCGAGTTTTACGATCTCGATGCCGCGTGCCGCGACTGTGTCGAGAAGCTCTTCGCTCAGATGCAGCCCCGCCGTCGGTGCGGCGACGCTGCCGGGAACGCGCGCGAAGACGGTTTGATACCGCTCCTGCGCTTCATCTGACTCGTTGTGAATGTACGGCGGCAACGCTAGTCGCCCCGAGTGCGCGAGCATCTGCTCGAAGGGCAGATCGAGCTCGAAGCGCAGCTCGCGCGCACCGTGCTCGCGCACGGCAACGACGAATGCGCTCCCCGCACTGCGGCCGGTCCGCGACAGGAGCTCGAGCCGCTCCTCTTTGCGAACGCGCTTGGCGGGCCGCAACAACGCGATCCACGAGGCCGCTCGCGGATCGTACCCCACGCTTCCGGCAGGGTGCAGGAGCAGGATCTCGATCCGGCCGCCGCTCTCGCGACGCGCGAAGAGACGTGCCGGGATCACGCGTGTCTCGTTGAGCACGAGGAGATCGTCGACGCGCAGGAGCCGGGGAAGCGCTTCGACCGTACGATCCTCCAGTGCGTCATCGCGCACGACGAGCAGGCGCGCTCCGTCTCGCCGCGCGGCCGGCTCTTGCGCGATCAGCGCCGGCGGGAGGTCGTACGCGTAGCCGGCGGCGAGACGTTCGTCCACGTGTCGAGCGCGGTGCCCGGGAAATAGAAGCCGGCGATCTTCGCGGTCGTCGCCTTCGCGAGCGCCATGCCGCGCGCGCCCCACTGGCACAGCCCGACACCGTGGCCGTTCCCCGCGCCCTCAAGGTGCAGCAGCGGCGTGGTGAGCGCCCCTTCCGCCGGCTGTACGGAAAGCTCGCGGATGAGCAGGCTGCGCACGACTCGCGGCCCAACCGCCATGCGAAAGTCGCTCCCACGCATCGCGACCGTTCCGCGATCGGTAATTAACTCGACGTAGCGCGCGCGGCCGCTCGCATCTTGCGGGCCTAGGCGGATGTCGCGCAGGCGACCCATGCCGCTCAACTGCGACGCGGTCGCGCGTGCGATTGCGGCAAATGCGACGTCTCGTATCCAACGGAAATCGGGAGAATCCATGCAGTAGGGGCAAACGACGCCTGCCAGATACGGCAAGAGCGCTCCGCCCCACGCGTCGGCGGCGGATTCTGTGTGGCCGCCGCAGCACGAAGAGTACGCAACGTCGGCGTAGTCGTTGCCGTAGCGAAGGACGGTCCCCGCCGTCGCATCCACGGCTTGCCGCCCAGCCGGCGACTCCGCGACGACGCCCTCGTATACTTGATCCAGGTCCGACGGTGCGACGTCGTACGGACGCTGCGGATCCGCGTGGCGTAACACGAACGTTCGCGCGCAGATCGCCTGTATCTGCAGCGCCGCCACCGGCCACGACGAGGGCATCTCGCGCGGAACGACGCTGTACAGGTACTCCTCGAGCGCGACGAGATTGATGACGAGCCCGCCGGGCCCGCGCGAAAAGCTTCCCCGATACTGGCGGCCGCCGAACTCGAAGCCTCCGCTTGGAATCGGCTGCGCCAAACCTTCGCCGAGCAGTACCCGCAGCGACGGAGCTTGGAGGTGCGCGGCGCCGAGCAGCGGCGCGCACGCTACCGTCGCCGCCGAAACGGCGAGAAACTGCCTGCGCCTCACGTAAAGAGCTCGGCCTGCACCGAGCGCGACGGTTCGACGCCGAGATGGCGATACGCCTCCGGCGTCGCTTTCCGTCCGCTCGCCGTCCGGCGAACGTAGTGCTCCTTGAGAAGATACGGCTCGACGACGTCCTCGAGCGTCTCCGCGTCCTCGTTGAGCGTCGCGGCTATCGACGCGATACCGACCGGACCCCCGTGATATTGCTCGACGATCGTGCGCAGGAACGCGCGATCGAGGCGATCCAGGCCGGCTTCGTCGACGCCCTCGCGCTCGAGCGCCTCGAGTGCGACCGCGCGCGTGATCGCGCCGTCCGCCTTGACCTCAGCGTAGTCCCGCACGCGCCGCAACAGGCGATTTGCGATTCGCGGCGTGCCCCGGCTACGCGACGCGACCGCTAGCGCTCCGGCAGCGTCGATCGGAACGCCGAGCATCCCGGCCGAGCGTCTCACGATGCGCTCCAGCGCGTCGACGGCGTAATAATCCAGGTGCTGCACGATCCCGAAACGCTCCCGTAGCGGCGCCGACAGCATGCCGGCGCGCGTGGTCGCACCGACGAGCGTAAAGCGCTTCAGCGGCAGTTTCAACGTTTTGGCGTAGGCGCCACGATCGACGAGAAAGTCGATCTGGAACTCCTCCATTGCGGGATACAGAAACTCTTCGACCACGCTTCCTAAACGATGCACCTCGTCGATGAAGAGCACGTCACCCTCCTCGAGCGAGGTCAAAATGCCGACGAGATCTTTCGGCTTCTCGAGGGTCGGACCGCTGGTTGGCCTAAAGTTCGCGCCCATCTCGCGAGCGATGAGCCCAGCGAGCGTCGTCTTGCCTAGACCCGGAGGACCGTAGAAGAGCACGTGCTCGAGCGGCTCGTTTCGGCCTTGCGCCGCGTGGATGGCGATATGCAGGTTCTCGACGACCTGGTCTTGGCCGACGTACTCGGCGAAGGTTCGCGGCCGTAGGCTCGCGGTGTAGAGCTCGTCCTCGAGCGTCTCGTGCGCGTCGATGGCACGATCATCGCCTTGCGGGCCCAAAAGGCGTTTGCGCGCGTCGCTCACGCCGGCACGTCCTTGAGCGCGCGGTTCGTACGCCGGCGATAGATCTGCGCGAGCAGCGTCTCCGCGTCCGCGACCTCGGGAACTCCCTCGAGCGTCTCGCGAATCATCGTCTCGGCCTCCGGGCGGCGATATTCGAGCTGCAGCAGCACGGCGAGTGCTTCTTCAGCGAACTCCGGTAACCCGCGTTTGACGTCCGGAGCCGGCGCGGGCGCGTCTTGAATGAGAAGAAAGCGTGCGACCTTACCTTGCAGTTTTGCGACGATGTCGCGAGCTTTCTGCTGGCCGATTCCCGGCAAGGACTTCAAGAACGTATAATCGGCGCGCTCGATCGCGTGCGCGATCGCCGACATCGGCTCCGAGAACGCGCGCGCCGCGGAACGCGGCCCGATCGACGCCACGCTCAAGAGTGCCTCGAAGAACGCGCGCTCGACGACGTTGTGAAATCCGTAGTACGTAAAGCGCGCGCTGTTTCCGTCGATGTTGAGGACGGCATAGATCTCGAGTGCGACCCGCTCTCCAGGAGACGAGGGGACTTTCTGGGCGACGCACGGCGGTAGGAGAATCTCGTACCCGAGCCCCGCAACGTCGACCACGGCCGACTCCGGCCGCCGCTCGACGAGTACGCCTTCTATTCGAGAGAACACGACCGCCCCTACGCCTTTGCCGCGCGTGCCGGGACGTCGCGGCCGTTGCGGTGGTGAAATGCCAATGCGAGCGCCAGGGCGTCGGAGACGTCGTGCGGGCGGGGAACGCTGCGTAGTCCGAGCATCCGCGCCACCATCGCGCCGACCTGTTCCTTACGCGCGCTTCCCGAGCCCACGAGCGCGCGCTTCACGTGCGCGTGGCCGATCGTGTGAACGGGAATGCCGGCCTGGGCGCTTGCGAGCGCGAGGACGCCTCGCGCGTGGCCCATGAGAATCGCCGTTCCGGGGCTCTTGTACGTCGTGTAGAGTTCTTCTATGACGACGACGTTCGGACGCGTCTGGGTGATGATCTCAACGATCGCGGCGTGGAGCTGCTGCAGCCGCAGCTCGAGCGCGCCGTCCGTCGGGGAGACGACGCCCGCTTCAACGAGACGCACGCGCGTGCCGTTGCCGTCGATGACGCCATATCCCGTGACCCGCAAGGCTGGATCGATGCCTAAGATCCTCATGAACTGTTGACGACGAGTACGACGCTTGAGCCGGGAGAGAGCGTCGTGCCCGCGATCGGATCCGTGCCGATTACTCGACCGCCTGCTCCCTCTTCCGACGTGTAGCGCAACGAGGAGACCGAATAGCCGGCCGCCTCGAGCGCAGCGCGCGCCTGTCGGATCGACAATCCGTCGGTGTCGGGCACTTCACCGGGAACCGAAAGCGTAATGGCGACGCGGGAGTCGGATGGGGCCTGCGCGCCTCCCTCCGGCTGCTCGCCGATGACGGTGCCGTTGGAGACCGGCTGAACCGAGAACTGCACCGACACGGCGAAGCCGGCTTGCTGGAGCTGCGCGATCGCCTCCGCGTAGCCGGTACCGACGACGGACGGTACGACGATCCCTCCGGCGGCTTGCTGCGGTACGCTGAGCGAAAACATGTTTACCGCGACGTGAACGACGGCGCCGCGCGCAATCTGCTGGCCGGGCACTGGATCCTGCGATGCGACGGTGTTTGGCTGGTCGCCCGGAATAGCAACCTGTTGCGCGGTATCGAGCGTAACCCCCATGTGCTGGGCGACGGTCTCCGCCCGGTCGAGCGGCATCCCGACGAAGTTGGGCACGAGCATCGGCTGCGGACCCTGCGAGACGATGAGCGTAATCGTGCTTCCCTCGCGAACGCGCGCCCCCGGAGCCGGCCGCTCGTCGACGACGCTATCCTTCGTCGAGTTGTCGTAGCGCTGCACGATGCGCACGAGGAATCGGTCGTCCTGTAGGATGCGCTGCGCGTCTCGTGAGGAGAACCCGCGCACGTCGCGTAGCCCAAGCGTCGGCAGACCGTTGCTGATGAAGAGCTCGACGGTCGAGTTTCTCGCGACCTTCGTCCCTGGGGCTGGATTCTGCCTGATGACGTGCGCGAGCGCAACGGTATTGCTGCTGCTGTGAAAGATCTTCGTGGAAAGATTGGCATTTGCAGCATCTTGCACCGCCTGGGCGTCCGTCTCTCCCACGTAGTTCCCTACACTGATCGTCGCTCCGAATTCCGGAAGCGGGCGGCCAAAAATCCAAAATCCGATCGCCATCGCCGCCGCGAGCGCGACGACAAGAATCGCCGCATTCGCACCAGCCGACCCGCGGCGCTCGCTCTCGTAGTCGGACGAGCGGTCAGGCATCTTCGAGCGTCGCGGCGGCAGATCGAGCGCCAGGCCGCGTCCCGGCGCGTCGCTCTCGATACGATACGCGGCGACGCTTGGACGCTCGCGCGCTTCGCGTAGCGCAGACGCGACCTCGCTCGCCGATCCGAAGCGGTGCGCGGGAGCCTTCTGCAGCAGCCGGTTGACGATCGCGGCGAGTGCCGGGCTCACGCTGTGTTTCTCCGAATCGATCGTAGGGACGGGATCGGAGATGTGCTTCAACGCAACCGCTACCGGGGAATCGCCCGCGTACGGCAGCGACCCCGTCAGCATCTGATACAGCACGACGCCGACGCTGTAGAGATCGGATGCCGCGCCGAGCTCGTGTCCTTGCGCCTGCTCCGGCGAAACGTAGTAGATGCTTCCCATGACCAACCCCGGAGTCGTGACGGCCATCGTCTGCTGCGAGATCGCGCGCGCGATACCGAAGTCGGAGAGTTTTACGACGTCGTCCTTGGTCACGAGGATGTTTGCCGGCTTGATGTCGCGGTGTAGCAGCCCCTGGCGATGGGCGTAGGCGAGACCGGTGCAGACCTGCACGGTATAATCGATCGCCACCGGCTCGGGAAGCTTCCCGTCGGCGGCCAGGATCTCGGCGAGCGATGCGCCGTCGACGAGCTCCATGACGATGTAGTAGAGATCGCCTTCGCGCCCAACGTCGTACGTGTTGACGATGTTCGGATGCGAGAGCTTCGCCGCGGACTCGGCCTCCTGATAGAACCTTCGGACAAACTCCTCGTCGGCGGCATACTGTTCGCGCAGCACCTTGATCGCAACGCGACGGCGCAGCAGCGTGTCGATCCCAAGATAGACGCGCGCCATTCCCCCCTCGCCCAGCGCGTGGTCAAGCCGGTACCGATTGTTGAACGTCCGCTGCTCGATCACGTTCCCGCCGCCGACGTGTTCTCCAAGGCCGTCGCGAGCACGTCGCGCGCGATCGGCGCCGCGACGGTAGCACCGTAGCCGGCGTTTTCCACGAGAATCGCAACTACGGCGCGCGGAGCGTCGGCCGGAGCGAAGCAGACAAACCATGAGTGTGCCGCCCCGTGCGGATTGGTCGCCGTTCCGGTCTTGCCGGCAACGACGACGTTCGGAAGGCTCGCGACGGTGCCCGTCCCACGCTCGACCACGGCAACCATCATGTTCTTCACTTCAGTTGCCGTATCCGCCGAGATCGGCGAAGCAAGCGTTCCGCTGGGAATGGCGCTCACGACGCTGTCACCGCGCCGAATCTGACGCACGATGAACGGCCGCGGCTCGTCTCCGCCGTTCGCAACGGTTGCGGCAACGAGCGCCATTTGCAACGGCGTTACAAGGAGTGCGCCCTGGCCAAACCCCATTTGGGCGAGCTCGCCGCCGCTCACCTCGTCCTTTGGAGGCACGCTGCTGGGCGACGCGGGAAGTTGAAAGTCGAGCGAGCTCCCGATGCCGAAGCGATTCAAGTATTGGTAGAATGTATCGAGGCCGACTTTCAGCGCGATCTGCGCGAAATCGACGTTGCTCGAGAGCGCGAACGCCGTTGTCACGTCCTGGTAGCCGGTGGCCTCGCCTTCGTTGTCGTGGAGCACCGCGTCGCCTACCACGAGGTAGCCCGGATCCTCGAAGCGCGAATCCGGAGTCACCGTTGCGCTATCGAGCGCGGCGGAGGCGGTGAGCATTTTGAAGGTCGATCCCGGTGGATAGAGCCCCTGCGTCGCGCGGTCGAGCAACGGGCTCGACGGATCGGTCGAGACCTGCCGGAAGATTGCGTCGATCGTGCCGGGATCGAAGCTCGGAACCGACGCGATCGCGAGCACCGCGCCAGAACGAGGGTCCAGCACGATGCCCGCGGCTCGGGAATAGCGCGAGAGCCGGGAGAAGAGCTCCTGCTGAATCGCCGGCACGATCGTCGTGACGATGTCGTCGCCGTGCGACACGATCGAACGGCCCTGAAGCGCCGCGCGGATCTCTTCGATTTGGCCGATCGGGTCGCCGGAGATGTCGGGCGGGCTCAGTGCCGCGTCGTACGCTTGCTCGATGCCGCTCGTCCCATAGCGGTCGGACACGTATCCGATCGACTGCGCGAGCGACGCTCCCAGCGGGTACGTTCGCCGATCGCCTTGCGAGTACGCGAGGATCGTCCCGTTTGTTGCCAGCACGCGGCCGCGCCCGGCTTGCAGCACTCCGTGCCTGGGATTCGACGCGTGCGACGAGATCGTAGGCCCCTGTACGATCTGGACGTACCACAAGCGCGCCGCCACAATGACGAAGAGCACCCCGATGAGCAGCACGAGCCGGCGGATCGTGCCGTTGATCACTGCCCAGGTTCTCCGATCTCGCGAAGAACCCGTACTCCTCCTTCTTCCGTGCGTACTGCGAGGTGCGGGCGTTCCGCGTCCCGCTCCATTAGAAGGCTCACGAGCCGTCGCGTCGTCTCTTCATCCGTGGCGTCGACCGCGAGCGCGACCTCGACGCCGAGCTCCGCGAGCAACTGCGGTGCGACGTACGCGCACCGCGCAAGCGTCTCGAAATGGTGCGGCTCGTACGGGCCTTGACGCCATGGTCCGCGCTTGCCGAAGACCTGCGTGTGATAGTCCCACGCGCATAGGCGACGTTCTTTCCACATGAAGTCGTCGCGGACGCAGAGCCGCCGGCAGACCGCGCATTGCACGATCGCCGCAACGGGATGCGCGAGGCCCTCGGCGACGTCGTCGGGGAGATCCTCGATGTTCAGGATTGCGTCTTCGTCCAGCCGCTCGGGAACCGGCGCCGACCATCCCACGCGTGCGAGCAGCTCGATGTCGCGCACGGGAGCGATGAAGGCACGCTCGTCCTCGGGCGGAAACGTGCGGTCCGCCCAATCGATGACGCCGGCGAGCGCGATGCCGACGTTCTGCCACGCATCGCCGATGACCACGCCGGCCGGGGTCCAGGCAACCGGCACGAGGCGCGCCGTGATCGCGCCGCCTTCCGCCCGGAAGCTGTTCACGAAGGCGAGCGTGCTGCTGTTCCCGCCGAGAACGAAGGCCGCCGGCTCGCCGCGCGGTACTCTTGAAGACTCTGCGGCGGCCCCGCCGTGCCGCTCAGCGCTTCCACGAGGGCGCGCGCCGTGTCCAGACTGCTCAAACACGCGATACTCGCTTCGACCGCAGCCCGGCGAATCTTGTAGTCGTCGGAGATCTCTCGCGGGCCCTTCGCATCGTTGATGACCAAATCGACGTTGCGCGCCGCGAGAACGTCCAGGACGTGCGGCGAGCCGTCGGCGATCTTGTTGGTCCGCTCGCACGCGATCCCAGCGGCTTCGATCACGTCGGCCGTACCCGGCGTGGCGATGAGACGGTGGCCAAGCTCCGCGTAACGTCGCAACACCGCGACGGCCGCTTGCTTCTCTTCGTCGGAGATCGAGACCAGTATGCGCCCGCCTTCGCTCGGGAGCCGTATTCCCGCCGCAACGAACCCTTTGCGCAAGGCGCCGGCGAACGTCGTATCGATGCCGAGCACTTCGCCGGTTGATTTCATTTCCGGCCCGAGCATCGTCTCGACGCCTCGCATCTTCGAAAAGGAAAAGACGGGAATCTTTACCACGACGTACGGCGGCGCCGGTGTGAGGCCGGTTCCATACGGCATGTCGCGCAAGCGCTCGCCGAGCGCGACGCGCGTAGCCGCGGCAACGACATTCACGCCCGTGGCTTTTTGGATGATCGGCACCGTTCGGCTCGCCCTCGGGTTCGCCTCGATGATGAAAAGCTCGTTCTCGTGCAGGACGAACTGGATGTTGATCGGCCCATTTGTTCGTAGCTCGCGGGCGATCGCCGCCGTCACTTCCACGACGTGCGCCTGCTGCGCCGCGTCGAGCCGCTGGGGCGGGTAGACCGCGATCGAGTCGCCGGAGTGGATGCCGGCGCGCTCGATGTGCTCGAAGATGCCTGGTACCAGCACGTCCTCGCCGTCGAAGACCGCGTCCACTTCCAGCTCGAGTCCGGCAAGGTAGCGATCGACCAGGAGAGGCGCGTCGGGCCGAATGGGCGGTGCCGACTCTGCGTACGAGGCGAGCTGCGCTTCGTTATAGACGATCTCCATAGCGCGTCCGCCGAGAACGAACGACGGTCGCACCAACACGGGGAATCCGAGCTCGCGCGCGATCGCGCGCGCTTCGCGAAACGACCGCGCCGCTTGCCCCTTTGGCCGCGCGACGCCGAGGCGCGCGAGCGCGGCGTCGAACTGCTCCCGGTCCTCCGCCATATCCAGGCTCGCGCGGTCGCTGCCGACGATGCGCACGCCGCGCCGCGAAAGCTCCCCGGCCAGATTGATCGCGGTTTGGCCGCCGAAGGCAAGCATGACGCCTCCGGCCCTCGTCGCACGATACGCAGCCTCGACTTCGTCCGCGCCTGGAGGCTCGAAGACCAGCGTATCGGAGACGTCGAAATCGGTAGAGACGGTCTCAGGATTGTTGTTTACGACGACCGCTCGGCGCCCGGCGGCACGCAGAGCCCACGCGGCGTGCACGCAGCTATAATCGAACTCGATGCCCTGGCCGATGCGGATCGGCCCGCTTCCCACAACGACGACCGCCTCGCCGTCCTCCCGATCGGACATACGCCCGCGCAACTCGTCGGCTTCGCCCACAGAGAGATAGTAGTACGGAGACTTCGCCGGAAACTCGCCGGCGGCGGTATCGACCATACGGAATGCTGCATCTCGGGGGTTCCAGCGTTGCTCTCCCCCTGCGACGATCTCTGCCAGCTCGTAGAGCCAGAAGCGGTCGATGGCGCAGGCTGCGTGAATGCGCTCGATCGCGCGTTCGACGCCGCCCGCCTCCTGCGCTCGTCGCAACAGCTCGCAAATCGCAAACAGGCGCTCGTGCGATGCGTGCTCGACGATGCGATCCAACTCGCCCGCGCTCCATTCGGCAAGAGCGGTACCGCCCAGCCCCTCGTAGCCGAGGTCGAGACCGCGTACGGCCTTGACGAGCGCGGAGCGAAACGTGCGCCCGATTCCCATCGCCTCTCCGGTCGATTTCATTTGCGTGCCGAGTTGCGTATCGGCCAGCGGAAATTTGTCGAAGGGCCAGCGCGGGATCTTGACCACCACGTAGTCGAGCGCCGGTTCGTAGGCCGCTTTCGTGACGCCGGTGATGGGATTCTCTATCTCGTCGAGCAGCTGGCCAAGCGCGATGCGCGTCGCGATCTTTGCAATCGGATATCCCGTCGCTTTCGACGCCAAAGCCGAGCTGCGGGAGAGGCGCGGATTCACCTCGATGATTGCGTACTCGCTGCGGTCTGGATGCAGAGCGAACTGAATGTTACAGCCGCCCTGCACGCCGAGCGCGCGGATGACGTTCAAGCTCGCGGAGCGCAGCATATGGTAGTCGACGTCGGAGAGCGTCTGCGACGGCGCGACCACGATCGAATCGCCCGTATGCACGCCCACCGGATCGAAATTCTCCATGTTGCAGACGACGATGCAGCTGTCGGCGGCATCTCGTAGGATCTCGTACTCGATCTCTTTCCAACCTAGCAAAGACGTCTCGAGCAGCACCTGTCCGATGAGGCTCGCCTCGAGACCGGCGCGCAGGGTCTCGCGCAGCTGCGCGTCGTCGTACGCCAGGCCACCGCCGGTTCCAGCGAGCGTATACGCGGGACGCACGACCAGCGGATACCCCCTCTCGCTTGCGAAGGCCATGCCGTCTTCGATCTGCGTAACGATGCGGCTTTCGGGAACGGGCTCGCCGATCTCCAGCATCTTGGTCTTGAAGCGCTCGCGGTCTTCCGCCAGACGGATCGCGTCGATCGGAGTACCGAGCAGCTCGACGCCGTAGCGGTCGAGTACGCCGGCCTCGTGCAGCTCGACCGCAAGGTTCAATCCCGTCTGCCCGCCGAGCGTAGGCAGCAGCGCGTCCGGGCGCTCGCGCGCAACGATCGCGGCAACCGAGTCGAGCGTGAGAGGCTCCAGATAGACCGCATCGGCGATCTCCGGGTCGGTCATGATCGTTGCGGGATTCGAATTGACCAGCACGACGCGATGCCCTAGCTCGCGCAGCGCGCGGCACGCCTGAACGCCGGCGTAGTCGAACTCGGCAGCTTGACCGATGACGATCGGCCCCGACCCGATCACCATCACGCTGCGCGCGCCCATCTTCATCGGATCATCATATTCGTCGGGAATACTGGGCCTGCATGAGCGCCGCAGCCGATCGAACGCCGCACGTCGGGCTCTGCGACCATGAGGCGAGCGAGCGGCTTGCGCGATTCGGGCCGAACGTCCTCGTGCCGGAGTCGCACGGCCTCGGGTTTCTCTGGGTCGCTCGATTCTTCATGGATCCGATGGTCGTGCTGTTGCTCGTTGCGGGCGGCACCTACCTCTTCCTCGGAGATCGCTTCGATGCAGCCGTCGCCCTTTGCGCGCTCGTTCCTATCTTCTTGGTGACGGCGGTACTCGAGCAGCGCTCCGAGCGCGCGCTGGCGGAGCTCAAGCGGCTCGCCTCGCCAAAGGCGCGCGTCGTTCGAGGCGGTAGAGAGCAGATCGTCGACGCGCGCGGGATCGTACCCGGTGACGTGATGCTCGTGCGCGAAGGCGACGTTTTCGTCGCAGACGGAACCCTCGTTGACGGTAGCGTCTTGGTCGTCGATGAGTCCACGCTGACCGGTGAATCGCATCCCGCCATGAAGGAACCGCCGGACGCGCACGTCTACGCCGGAACCGCCTTGCGCAGCGGCCGCGGCGACGTGCTCGTCACGCAAACCGGCTTGCGCACGAGATACGGACGCATCGGGAAGCTCATGTCGCAAATGCGCGTCGGCCCCACGCCGATCGAGCGCGTCATTCGCCGCCTGGTTTGGCAAATCGGCGCTGGCGTGCTCGTGCTCTGCGCAGTCGTCATCTTCGTCGAACACGGACGAGGCTCGTTATGGCCCGCAGCCGTGATTGCGGCCGTGAGCCTCGCGATGGCGGCGATTCCGGAAGAGCTTCCGATGGTCTACACGCTCTACCTGGCGCTGGGCGCGTGGAGGCTCGCGCGACAGCACGCGCTGGTCCGACGGCTCGCAAGCGTCGAAACCCTCGGCTCCGCAAATGTCATTTGCGTCGACAAAACCGGAACGTTGACGTATGGAACCCTGGAGATTGCCGAAACGTGGACGGCCCGGGGCGTAGACGTAGCGTCGTTGCTTCTCGCGGCGACGCTCGCCTGCGATCCCGAACCCTTCGACCCGCTCGACGCCGCCGTCCTCCGCTTCACGCACGAGCGTGGCGTCGATGTCGATGCAGATCGCCTCGTCACGCGCTATCCCTTCGACCCGACGCACCGCCGCGTGACGCATCTTTGGAGCGTCCCATCCGGCTATCGCGTTGCAACCAAAGGCGCCGTCGAGTACGTGCTCGACCTCTGCGAGATCGCGCGTGAGCAGCGGGACGAGATCGTCGAGGCAAACGCGAGCTTCGCGCGCGATGGGATGCGCGTCCTCGCGGTTGCGGGCGCACCGAGAAGCGCCGCCGGCCGCACCCGAAGCGACGACGAAGCACACTTGCAGTTCTTGGGACTGCTGGCGCTGAGCGATCCGGTGCGCGAGGGCGTACCCGCGGCGATTGCCGCCTGCGGTCGCGCGGGCATCGCGGTCGTGATGATCACCGGCGACCACCCGGACACGGCGGATGCAACGGCTCGCCGCCTCGGTCTGCACGCCGGTTCGACGCTGACCGGTGCCCAGCTCGACGACATGTCCGACGACCGGCTCGTCGCAGCGCTCGAAGAGACGCGTGTCTTCGCGCGCATCTTGCCGGAGCAAAAGCTTCGCATCGTACGCGCGTTCCACGCGCGGGGCGACGTCGTTGCGATGACGGGTGACGGAACGAACGACGCACTTGCGCTGCGCGAAGCCGATATCGGCGTAGCGATGGGCGAGCGCGGAACGGAGGTGGCTCGCGCAGCCGCGGACGTCGTGCTCCTTGACGACGATTTTAGCACGATCGTTGCCGCCGTCGCCGGCGGCCGGCGCATCTTCCGCAATCTGCGCCGCGCCTTCCGCTATCTCAACGCATTTCACGTGCCGTTGATCATTTCGGCCGTCGTCATCCCGGTCTTCGGGGCGCCGCTCCTGCTCCTGCCCATCCACCTCGTATGGCTCGAGCTCATCGTGCACCCGACCTCGGCACTCGTCTACGAAAACGATTCCGGCGATCCCGGCGAGCTGATGGCGGAGCCGCCGCGCGACGCGCATGCGGGGCTGCTGCGCAGGAGCGACTGGCTACGGCCGGTGCTCCTCGGAAGCGCGCTCACGGTGGGATGCCTCGCGGTCTACTTCGCCGATTTGCATCGCGGCTACGGCGTCGAGATCGCGCGTGGCATGGCGCTGGCCACGATGCTCTTCGGTCAGATGCTCCTCGTGCTCACGGAGCGCTCGACGCAACTACCCGTCTGGAAGCAGCCCGTCAAGAACAATCCCGCACTCCTTCCGATCCTCGGCGGATCCGTTGTGATGATGCTCGTCATGTTATACGTACCACCGCTCGCTGCCGCATTCCGCGTCGCAGCTCCGACACCGGCGCACTTCCTCGAATCGCTCGCGGTGGCCGCGCTCTGCACGCTATGGTTCGAGCCGTTCAAACGCACCGAAACTCCGGCCTGACGTGAAGCCGCAGCTCTACGCGCGAGGCTTCCCACGAATCTTTCTGCCCATCTATCGCGAGCCTCTGCGCGAGATCCTCGCGCAAGTCGCGTTGGGAATCGGCGCGGGAATCGTCGGCATCATGCTCGCCGCGCCGCTCGTGGCGGTCGCTATCGTGCTCGTTCGACGGCTCTGGATTCCGAGCGCCGACGTCTCCGGACGGCCCTAGAGTTTACCGATGCCCAGGCCCGTGAGGAAGGTCGCGATGAGGAGCAGCACGCCGGCGATCGTGAAGCTCGGCGTCGCGTCGACCCGTTTTCCTTCGAGCGCGGTTATGCGCCCAAGGCGAGCGAGCGCGTCGCGGAGTTCCGTCGCGTTCTCCGCACGAGCGTATGCGCCGCCGCTAACCTGCGCGTAGGACTCGAGCGCGCCTTCGTCGATCGTCGCTTCGTCGCTGCTTCCGGGGATAAGGCCGCCGTTGGACGTTCCAATGCCGATCGTGTAGACGGGGATGTGCTGCGTGCCGAGCCACTCGGCGACTTGCTGCGGATCGACGCCCATGTTGTTGACGCCGTCGGTGACGAGAACGACGAGGCGGTGTCCCGTTGGAGGAAGGGCGCTTGCCGCAAGCCGGAGCGCATCACCGATTGCCGTCGCTCCGTTCGGCGGTGGAATCGCCGCGAGCGAGGCTTGCGCGCGAGCGTGATTTTCGGTGAGCCGTTGGATCAGCGACGCCCCGCTCGAAAACGAGATCAGCCCGATGCGCGTACCCCGCGGTGACTCGTCGATGAAGGCGCGTGCGGCTGCGAGCGCTGCCGCGGCACGAGTCGGCGCGACGTCTTGCGCAGCCATCGAGCCGGACGTGTCGATACAGATGAAGACCGCCCCGTCGCGCACCGGGACGGGAGCCATCACGCGAGGACCGCCGAGTGCTACTGCGAGCGCGACGAGCCCAAGTACCCAGCCGGCCTGAAGGAGCCGTGGAAGCCAAAGCCCCGGTTTCGCGCTGACGGCGAAGAATGTCAGGTTTGAATACGCGAGATCCTGCGCACTCTTGCGACGTGACACGGCGCCATAGAGGATTACGAGGATCGCGGCGACGGCGAGTGCGACGGCAAAGCGCAACGGGTGAGCGAAGGTCACGCGCGCCTCATCCGGCTCTCGCGAAGGCTACTCCGAATGCCGCCGCGAGGGATGCGGCGCCGTCGGCTTCGTGAAGCAGTCCCGTTCGCCAGCCTGCAGCCGTGAAACGCGCGAGCAACGCGGCCTCGCGCTCGCGTACCGCCGCCTTGAAACGCGCCCGCTCCGCTGCGCCGATGAACCCGCGCAGCACGCCGCCTTCCGCTCCCCGCATGCGCACCATGCCGGAAAGCGGCAATCCATCGTACCAGGGATCCCGCGCGAGCAGCATCGTGCAGTCGCAGCGTCGCCCGAGTCCGTGCAGCAATCCATCGGCGTCGCCCGGCAAGTCGAACCAGTCGGAGACGGCGAGAAGCGCCGCGCCGGGCCGCAACGCGGTACGCGCGACGTGCAAACTTCGCGGCAAATCGAACGGCCCCGACGCTCCAATGGCCGCCGCAGCCGAAGCGGCGCCGCGCCGCGATCCTTTGGGATGCATCTCCTGCCCGACGATGCGCGCGCAGCGATCGTCCGATGCGGCGGCATCGTACCACGTGCGCAGCGCTTCTCGTCCGGCGTCGAGCAGCGGGCGCCGCCGGCCGACTTGCATGGACGGCGAATCGTCGAGGATCGCCGCGAGGGTCAATGCCACGTCTTCGAGGATGACGCGCGACTGTAGCTCGCCGGTGCGCGCGCTCGCCGCCCAATCGATGCGCCGAACGTCGTCGCCGGCAACGTACTCTCGCAGCTCCACGAACTCGTATCCGTCGCCGCGACGGCTCGTCGGCGAGCCACCCGGCGTGCGCGGCCTTCGTTTGCCGTTCAAGAGCGCGCGCCGGATCGACTCGGCAGGTGACGAGCGCGCAATCACGGCGTAGGCACGCCCGCGATGAGACCTTGGATAACCGCCTCCGGGCGCGCTCCCTGCGTCGCGAGACGATAACTGAAGTCGATGCGATGGTGAAGGGCGAGCGGCGCGACCGCGCGCACGTCGTCTGGGATCGCGTAATCGCGTCCGGCAAGCAGTGCCTTCGCGCGCGCCAGGTTCGCAATCGCCAGCGTCGCGCGCGGTGAAGCTCCGTGATCGATCAGGTCGTGCGGCTCTCGCGTCACCGCGACCAGCTCGACGATGTAGCGCTTGAGGTTCTCCTCCAAGTGGACCGCGCGAGCCTCGGCACGCCACGCCAGTACGTCCTGCATCCCGGCGACCGCGTGCACCGGCTGCGTGTTCTCGACGGCAAAGCGTTCGAGAATCGTCAGCTCTTCTTCTTTGCTCGGATACTCCACCGCCGCCCGCAGTAAAAATCGATCCATCTGAGCGAGCGGCAACTGGTAGGTCCCATCGGTATCGAACGGGTTCATCGTTGCCATAACGATGAAGGGATCGGGCAGTGGAAAACTCTGCAGACCAATCGTGACTTGCCGCTCCTGCATCCCCTCGAGCAGTGCCGACTGCACCTTCGCCGGCGCGCGGTTGATCTCGTCGGCGAGGACGACGTTGGCAAAGATTGGGCCGAGCATCGTCGTGAAGCGGCTCTCGCGCTGATCGAAGATGCGCGTGCCGACGATGTCGCTGGGCAGCAGGTCCGGCGTGAACTGCACGCGCCGAAACTCCCCTTCGAGCGCGGTCGCGAGCGATCGGCAGGCGAGCGTCTTTGCCAGCCCAGGCGGGCCTTCGAGAAGCACGTGCCCGTCCGCGAGCAGACCGAGCAGGAGCGCCTCGACCACGGCGGTCTGGCCGACGATCGTCTGGTGCAACGCGTGGACGATGTCTCCGGGACGTTTGCCGTTCATCGCTGTGCTTGCCGTAGCGCGTCGAGCGCGCGCGCGATCGCGGCGCGGAGATCGCCGTCGTGCGTGAACGCGGCGCGCTCGAGCGCGCAAAGAACCTCGAGCAGTTCCGGATGCCGATGCCTCACGCGATCCACCACGTCGGCGAGCGTTTCGCCGTCGCGCGCCTCGACCATGCGTCGCACGACTTCGCGCGCCCGCAGAGCACCGCTTCTCCCAGGATCCTGCTCCAGTAGAGCAAGGGCCTGCGCGAGCGACTTCGGCCGCTGCGGCGCCGGTTGCGGATCGGGCTGCGGTGCGACCACCTTCGGCCGGCGGGCGAGCGCGACCAGCATCGCACCGAGCACGAGCGTGGCGACGCCCAGCGAGACGAGCACCCAAGCGAGAAACATCCAGAGGCTCGCGGGCACTGCGGGAGCCACGACGCGCAATGCGAGCCCGTTGGTCGCGTACTCCTTGGCCTTGCCGTCGCGCGCATCCACGGCATCGAACGTCGCCGAAGGTATGGTGACGGAACCGGCGCGATGGCCGGCGACCGTGATCACCTCGCGGTAGAGCGTACCGTTCCGCGCCGCGGTCGTGCTGCGCGCGTCTCCGAGCAGCTCGAGTTGCGCGAGCAGCGGCAGTTGAAGATTGCGTACGTCGCTCACGCGCTCCCGAAGACGCAACGTTATGATGAGGTGAAAGGCGACCCCAACGCGCGGCGTCTGCGCGTCGCTCGAGAGCGTGAACGACGTGACGGTAACGCGCTGCAGGCTCTGCGCGTCCGCGGGCGCGAGCACCGCAAAGACGACAAAGAGCGCTACGTGCGTCGCACGTCCGATCTGGGCGGCGCTAATGCGCGTTCTTCTTCAACGGTATCCCAGCGTCGCGAAACCAGCGGGCAAAGATCCGCCGGGCGTCCGAGGGGCCGGGTGACGCCTCGGGGTGAAACTGCACAGCCGCAACCGCAAGATGGCGGTGACGAAATCCTTCGTTGCTTTCGTCGTTGAGGTTGGTCATGGTTGCCTCGAGGCTCTCCGGAAGCGTCCGCGCGTCGACCGCGTAGCCGTGATTGTGCGCCGTGATGAGCACCTCGCCCGCAAAGGTATCCTTGACGGGCTGATTTCCCCCGCGGTGACCGTACGGGAGCTTGTACGTCGTAGCGCCGCACGCGAGCGCGAGCAGCTGATGGCCCAGGCAGATCCCGAAGAGCGGCTTGCGGCCAATTAGAGCGCGCAGCGTCTCGATCGTCTGCGACAGGTCGGTCGGATCGCCTGGCCCGGGCGAGATGAATATCGCCTGCGGATCGTTTGCGAGGATCAGGTCTTCGCCCGCGTCGTATGGAACGACGCTCACTTCGGCTCCGAGGGCTTCGAGCTCGCGCAACACGGCGCGTTTCACGCCGCAGTCGATCAACGTCACGCGAGGCCCGTCGGGCACACCTTGCGTGCGCTGCACAGGCGTGGCGACGCTCGGTACGAGTTCGCGCGTCGTGGCAGCGCGGGCAAACCGTGCCAGCGCCGTTTCCGCAACCTCGAGCGCCTCGTCGCCGACCGCCAACGCGGCCCATATCGTTCCGTGCTCGCGCAAGGCGATCGTGATCGCGCGCGTATCGGCGTCCACGAGCGTTGGTATGCGCTCGTCGTCGAGCCACGACGGCAGCGCGCTGCGCGATAAGTAGTGCGACGGATGCCGCGCGATTCGCTTGATGACGGTACCCGCGACGCACGCGCGCGGATACTGCGCGGCCTCTCCCGATATCCCGTAGTTTCCGATCATCGGGTACGTAAAGGTGAGAATCTGTCCGGCGTACGATGGATCCGTGAGCGCCTCTTCGTATCCGGTCATGCCCGTGTAGAAGACGGATTCGCCCAGGGCCAGACCCTCGTACTCCAGACCGTGGCCGTCGAAACGGCTGCCGTCCGCAAGGAAGAGCGAGGCGCTACGCACGGTATCGCACCTCGCCGCCGACGATCGTCGCGACGGCTTTGCGCGGAAGCACCGCGCCGTCGAACGGCGTCGTGCGGCCGAAAGAGGCGAACTGCGATGCGTCGACCCGCCACTCCCGATCTGCAAAAAGCGTGAGATCCGCGGGGCTTCCCGGACGCAACGTACCACCCGGCACCCCGAGCACGCGCGCCGGATGCGACGACAGCAGCGCTACGAAGCGCGGCAGCGGTAAGTCCGGAATCGCCGCCGCATACGCGCCGAGCGCGATTTCGAGGCCGGTGAAGCCGGCAGCTCCGGCACGCTTCTCCTGCTGCGTGTGCGGCGCGTGGTCGCTCGCAAGCACGTCGATCGTTCCGTCGCGCACCCCGTCGCGCAGCGCTCGCGCGTCGCGCTCGGATCGCAACGGCGGGTTCACCGTTCCCGGCGGACCGAGATCGCGCGCGACTTCCTGCGTGCACGTAAGGTGATGCGGCGTGACCTCCGCGGTCGCGCTCGCTCCCAGCGAGCGCACGAGGCGCAAGAGCTCGAGCGAAGCGTGCAACGAAAGGTGCGCGACGTGCCACGTCTTCCCCGTGGCAGCGGCGATGAGCAGGTCGCGCGCGACGACCGCGCTCTCGGCGAGCCGCGCGTCGATCGGCTTCAGCATCGCGTCCTCGCAGTGCGAGATGAACACCGCCCCGACGTCTGCGGCAGCGCCCGCTGCGTCGTACAAGACCCGCACATCGGCGACGCTATCGCCGTCATCCGAAAAAGCAACGGCGCCGGCATGGGTCATCGCTGCGTAGTCGCACGGTTCCTCCCCGGCTCGCCCGCGCGTAATCGCGCCGATCGCGTACACGCGACACCGCGCGCGCCGCGCGACCTCCCCACGTAGGTTCGCCACAGCGATCGCGTCGTCCAGCGCCGGCACGGTGTTCGGCATGCACGCAACCGCCGTGAAGCCGCCCCGAACCGCGGCTTCCGTCCCGCTTTCGATCGTCTCTTTCTCCGGATTTCCCGGCTCGCGCAGATGCACGTGCATGTCGATGAACCCCGGTGCGACGACCGCTCCGCTCGCGTCGATCACCGTCTCGCCGGCGTGCGGTTCCAAGTGCTCCGCGATCTCCACGACGACGTCGTTCGTGCGCACGTCGCGTAGCGCATCGATTCCTTGTACCGGATCGACGACGCGGCCGCCGCGAATTACCACCGAACGGCTACGTTCCGGTAACGAGCAGATCGAGCACCGCCATTCGTACGCCCAGACCGTGCAGTACTTGCCTCGAATAGCGCCAGCCGGGGAAACGCAGAACGCTCTCGTCGAGCTCGATGCCGCGGTTATATGGTCCCGGGTGCATGACGATCGCCGACTCGCGCAACAGCCCAAGGCGCGCCGCGTCGAGCCGGTATCGGGCGACGTACTCGTCGTCCGAGATCGGCATCTGCGTAAAACGCTCGCGTTGAATACGCAGCAGCAGCACCGCGTCGGCGCTGGGAAGAATCGCACTGAGATCCCGCTCGACGCGCACGCCATCGCGCTCGTACGACGTCGGCACCAAGGCCTCGGGACCGACGAGGATCGCCTGTGCGTCCAACCGATGCAGGCCGACGATGAGCGAGTGCGCGACACGGCTGTGCAGGACGTCGCCGACGACCACGACCGTGCGCCCGCGTAACGATCCGAACTCCTCCAGCATCGTGTACAGATCGAGCAACGCTTGCGTTGGGTGTGCGTGCGTACCGTCGCCGGCATTGATCACGTGCCCGTCGAAGTGCAGCGCCATCTTTGCCGGAAAGCCATCCTCCGGGTGACGAACGACGACGACGGTGACGCCCATTGCGGCAAGCGTAACCATCGTGTCCTCGAGGCTCTCCCCTTTCGTCATGTAACTCAAATCTCGGGGCGACAGATTGACGACGTCCGCGCCGAGACGCAGTTCGGCCAGATTGAACGACGTGAACGTGCGCGTGCTCGGCTCGAAAAAGAGATTTACGCAGGCGACGCCCTGCAGGCGTTTTTCGATTTCGCCTCGCTCGAACGCCGTCGTGCGGGCGAAGATTTCCGCAAACTCCTCAACGGCGAGATCGTCGAGATCGAGCAAGCTACGCCGCGTCCGCAACGGCAACCTCGTCGTCCGCGGAGGGTTCGGCAGCCAGTCGAACTTCCACCCGCTCGGTGCGCGCGCTCGCGATGATCCGTCCGACGTAATCGGGCTGAATCGGCAACTCGCGCAGGCCGCGGTCGACCAGCACGCACAGGCGGATCGCCGCCGGCCGCCCCAGATCGGTGACGGCGTCGAGCGCCGAGCGAATCGTCCGGCCGGTGTAGAGCACGTCGTCGACGACGATCACGACGCGCCCCTCGATGTCCACGGGAATCTGCGACTCGGGGAGCTCGTGCACGACGCGGTCGTCACGGTACAGGTTGATATTGAGAAACCCGAGCGCCGGAGCGCGCCCAGCCGCGCGCGCTATCTCTGCCGCGATGCGGGTAGCGAGCGCTTCGCCGCCGCGCCGTACGCCCAAGAGCACGATGCCGCTCTGGGATTCCTCCGGCTCGACGATCTGCTGCGCGAGACGGGCGATCGTGCGCTCGATCTCTCGCGCGCCAACGAGTACTCTGCGCGGCTCCGGGGCGTTCACTGCGCGCTCTCCGACATGGCGCGCTCGACGCGCTCCAACTCGCTACGGTACCGTTCCAACTTCTCTCGCTCCTTTTCCACGACGTCCGCCTTCGCGTGAGCGACGAACTGCGCGTTGCCAAGCTTCTTCTCGCCGCGCTCGACCTCCGCGCGCAGGTGCGCCCGCTCCTTCTCGTAGCGCTCCCGCAGGAAATCCTCCGGTGCCTCGATCTCGACGCGTCCGCTCGCCGCCACGTCGGGAACGATGCGCACCCCCGCGAGACGGGCGAAGAGCTCGCGTTCGTACGCGCTTACCGCGTCGGGTGCAACCTTGGCATCGAGCGCGGCGTTCGGCGCGACGCCTAAAGCCGCGCGCTCGTTGCGAAGGCGTACGATCTCGTCGCGCAAAACCTCCATCCGGCCGGCAGTCTCTCGATCGAGCGGAACCTCGAGCGGGTCCGGCCACGTTGCCGTCATGATCGTGTCGCCGTCGTGGGGGAGGGCGAGCCAGACTTCCTCCGAGATGAACGGCGCCAGCGGATGCAGCAGACGCATGGCGTTGTTCAGCACGAAGGTCAGCACCGCCGCGCGCGTCTCACGTGCTTGCTCGAGCTTTGTCGCCTCCACGTACCAATCGCAAAACTCGTACCAGATGAAATGCCAGATCCGCTCGGCGGCATTGCCGATCTCGTAGCCGTCGAGCAAGCCGCTGACATCGACGATGGTGTCGTGCAGGCGCGTGAGGATCCATCGGTCGGCGGGGTTCAAGGCGGCGGTCTTGGGCAGGGTTAGCGCGCTCGGCAGCTGCTCCGGAAGCGAGAGCACGTACCGCGTGACGTTCCAAATCTTGTTGTTGAAGTTGCGTGCCTCTTCGCAACGTGACTCCTGAAAACGCACCTCCTGTGCCTCGACGCGCAACTGGCGCAGCATGCCCATGCGAAAGGCGTCGGCCCCGTACTTCTCGACCAGCTCCATCGGATCGATTGCGTTGCCGAGCGACTTCGACATCTTTCGTCCTTGCGCGTCGAACACGAGCGGCGTCACGAAGACGTCGCGAAACGGTTCCTTACCCATGACGTAGAGCCCGAGCATCACCATACGAGCGACCCAGAGAAAGATGATCTCGCCGCCGGTGACGAGCGTCTGCGACGGATACCAGCATTCGAGCTCGGGCGTCTTCTCCGGCCAGCCGAGAATCGAGAAGGGCCACAGACCGCTCGAGAACCACGTGTCGAGCGTATCGGGGTCGCGGCTGAGCTCGCCCGTTCCGTACAGCTCCTGCGCTTGTGCGATCGCCTCGTCTTCCGACTCTGCGACGATGGTCTTGCCGTCGGGCGTGTACCACACCGGGAGCTGGTGACCCCACCACACCTGGCGCGAGATGTTCCAATCGCGGATGTTCTCCAACCACTGTTCGTACGTTCGGCCGTAGCGCTCTGGAACGAAGCGTACGCGCCCGTCGCGATACGCATCGAGTGCGGGTTTCGCAAGGGGCTTGGCCGTTACGAACCATTGCTCGAGCAAGAGCGGTTCGACCACCGCTCCCGTGCGCTCGGAAACGGCAATCGCGTGGCGATGCGCCTCTTCCTTCACGAGTAGCTTCGCCGCGCGCAGATCGGCGACGATACGCGCGCGCGTCTCCGCGCGCTCGAGGCCGGCATATGGGCCCACGTCGACGTCGGCGGCGGTGATGCGCGCTTCGAGATCCATGATCGAGAGCGACGGCAACCCGTGGCGCTCGCCGATTTCGAAATCCGTCGCGTCGTGACCCGGGGTGACTTTCACCGCTCCGGTCCCGAACTCGGGATCGACGGCAGTGTCGGCAATCACGGGAATGCTTCGGGTCAGCAGCGGCGGCACGAGCACGCTCTTTCCGATCCACGCTTTGTATCGATCGTCGTCTGGGTGCACGGCAATCGCGACGTCCCCGAGCATCGTCTCGGGTCTCGTGGTCGCGACCGTTATGTCATCCCGAGCGTAGCGAGCTCCGGCGAGCGGAGTCGAGGGACCGGCAGCGGGATATCGCACGTACCAAAGCGTGGCGTCGCGTTCTTCGTGCTCGACCTCGGCGTCCGAGATCGTCGTCTTCGCGATCGGGTCCCAGTTGACGAGTCGCTTCCCACGATAAATCAAACCGTCGCGATAGAGGGTGACGAAGACGCGCCGCACCGCGGCCGAGAGCCCCTCGTCCATCGTGAACCGCGAACGCGCCCAATCCGGGCTGAAGCCGAGCGCGCGGAACTGTCGCTCGATGGTGCCGCCGCACTCTCGCGCCCACGCCCATGCACGCTCGAGGTACTTCTCGCGTCCGAGCGTCTCGCGCGACGCGCCCTCACGCGCGAGCTCCCGCACAAGCACCGCTTCGGTTGCAATCGCTGCGTGATCGGTTCCCGGCAGCCACTCCGCGTTGTCGCCGCACATGCGTCGGTACCGTACGAGCGCGTCCATTGGCGTATACGTCGAGCCGTGGCCGATGTGCGCGCGCGCCGTAACGTTCGGCGGCGGCATGCAGATGATGAACGGCGGGCGTGCCGGATCGGGTTCTTCATGGAAGTAGCCGTTGCGCTCCCAACGTTCGTAGAGCCGCGCTTCCACGGTCTTCGGATCGTACGGGCTGGTTCGCGACGGCTTGGAGTTCGACGCGCTCACTGCGCGCCTACGGTTCATCGCGGGGCGGACGCGGCCCTGGGCAGGCCAGCGCTGCGAGAGTTAGGCGGGTTCCTTCTTCTGCTGCTGTTCCTGATAGATGAGCGTCGGCTGCTCTTTCTTCTCGATGACGTCCTTGTTCACGACGCACTTCTTCACGCCCACGAGCGACGGCAGGTCGTACATCACTTCCAGCATCACCTCTTCGAGAATCGAACGCAGCCCGCGCGCGCCGGTCTTACGGCCCTGCGCCTTCGCGGCGATCGCGACGAGCGCGTCCTTCGTGAACTGCAAGTCTACTCCGTCCATGTTCATGATCTTTTGGAACTGCCGCACGAGCGCGTTGCGCGGCTCCGTGAGGATGCGCCGCAACGCGAGGTCGTCGAGCGCGTCGAGCGTCACGACGATCGGAAGCCTGCCGATGAACTCCGGTATGAGCCCGTAGCGCAAGAGATCCTCGGGCATGAGCTGCTGGAGGAGCTTGCCGACGCGCGTCTCGCGCTTGCCCTCCTGGCGCGCGCGGAAGCCCATGTTGTTGGCGGCGACGCGCGCTTCGATGATGCGGTCGAGCCCGTCGAACGCCCCGCCGCAGATGAACAGCACGTTGGTCGTGTCGATTTGAATGAACTCTTGATGCGGGTGCTTGCGTCCGCCTTGCGGCGGCACGTTTGCCGTCGTGCCCTCCAATATCTTGAGGAGCGCCTGCTGCACCCCTTCACCCGACACGTCCCGCGTGATCGACGGATTCTCACTCTTGCGAGCGATTTTGTCGATCTCGTCGATGTAGACGATGCCCTTCTCGGCACGCTTGACGTCGTAATCCGCGGCTTGAATCAGCTTCAGGAGAATGTTCTCGACGTCTTCGCCGACGTACCCGGCTTCCGTAAGCGACGTCGCGTCAGCCATCGCGAGGGGCACGTCGAGAATCTTCGCGAGCGTCTGCGCCAGATACGTCTTGCCCGAGCCGGTCGGCCCGACGAGCAGGATGTTCGACTTCTGTAGCTCGACGTCGTCCGCGGCCGAGCCCGCGTTGATCCGCTTGTAGTGGTTGTACACGGCGACCGCCAGCGATTTCTTCGCGCGATCCTGCCCGATCACGTACTGGTTGAGAATGTGATTGATCTCTTTTGGCTTCGGAATGTTCCGAAGGCGCAGATTCTCGTCGGCGTTCTTGTAGAGCTCTTCCTCGATGATCTCGTTGCAGAGCTCGATGCACTCGTCGCAGATGTACACGCCCGGTCCAGCAATCAACTTGCGCACTTGCTCCTGCGACTTGCCGCAGAAGCTGCACTTCAGCTGACCCTTGTCCTCTCCGAATCGAAACATCTACTCTCCCGCGCCCTCCCGGTCTACGCCGGCGTGGGCATCGCTCCACGATCTTCGATGATGGTATCGATTATCCCGTAGGTCTTCGCCTCGTCCGCGGCCATGTAGTAGTCGCGATCGATATCCCGTAGGATCTGCTCCAGAGACTTACCCGTGGTCGACTCGTAGATTTTGGCGATCGTCTGTCGCGTTGCGACGAGGTCGCGCGCGGCGATCTCCACGTCGGTTGCTTGTCCCCCGATCTGCGAGACCCAGGGCTGATGGATGAGGATCTTTGCATGGGGGAGCGCATAGCGCTTTCCGTGCTGGCCGCCGGTAAGGAGCACCGATCCCATCGACGCCGCCATGCCCATGCAGATGGTCGCAACGTCGGGTTTGATGAAATGCATCGCATCGAAGATCGCTAAGCCCGCGGTGACGCTGCCGCCCGGCGAGTTGATGTACATGTCGATATCTTTTTCAGGGTCTTCCTTTTCGAGAAAGAGCATCTGCGCGATAACCAGGCTCGACAGATGGTCGTCGAGCGGTCCGCCCACGAAGATGATGCGGTCCTTGAGCAGCCGCGAATAGATATCGTACGCGCGTTCGCCGCGAGCGGTTTGCTCCACGACCATCGGTACCAGGTGACCCATGCGATTCTATACTCCCCAAAAGCTCTATCGGTCGATACGCCCGCGTGGCCTCGACGGGTCGGGCGACATCTTTAACCTATCTTGACGTTCGGTGGCTGCTCTTCCCCGGCCGCCGTCCCCACTTTCGCATGATCGACGAGCAAGTCAAGCGTCTTACTCCTTACGATCCCTTCTTTTAGGGAGTCCATGCTCGAGGCGAGCGCCTCGCGCATCCGCTGCGGGGACTGCCCGTACCGCTGCGCGAGCATTTCGATCTCTTGGCGAATCTCTGCCGGCGCGGCCTCGATACCCTCGACCTTCGCCACCGCCTCAAGCACCAAGGTGCCCTTGACCTGCATCACGGCATCCTCGCGGTACTTCGCGCGCAAGGTCTCTTCGGTAGCCCCGAGCTGCACGAGGTACTCATCGAACGCCATTCCGGAGCGGCGCGCGCGCGAAGCCGTCTCGGCAACCATCGACTCGACTTCTCGCCCGACGAGGCCTTGCGGAACCGGAATCTCCAGCTGCCCGAGGAGCCGATCCATCACGGCGTTGCCGATCGCGCGGCGCCTGCGCCCCTCTGCGATCGCCTCTAGGCGTTTTCGGATCTCGCCGCGCAGCGCATCGAGGCTCTGCGATTCCGAAACGCTGCTAGCGAATGCGTCGTCGAGCGCGGGGACGTCGATCTCCTTGACCTCGTGCAGCGTCACGGTGAAGCTCGCCGTCTTGCCGGCATACTCCGCCTTGGCGTACCCGTCGGGAAAGCTCACGTCGAACGTCTTCGTCTCGCCGCTGCTCATACCGGCGATTCCGGCGGCGAATCCGGGTATGAAGCGATCCTCGACCAGCTCGGTCTCTTGGCGCTGCGCGGCGCCGCCCTCGAAGACATCGCCGTCGATGCGGCCTTCGTAGTCGATCGTAACGGCGTCTCCGAGTCGCGCGGGACGTTCGACCGGCACCAGCGTCGCCCGCTCCCGAGCAAACATCTGGAGCGCGTCTTCGACGTCCCCCTCCGTCACCGCGACCGGCGGAACTTCGACCGCGACGCCCTTGTACTCGCCGAGCTCGATGCGCGGCCGCACTTCAACCGTCGCTTTGAGACGCGTCGGCTTTCCTTCTTCCTGCGGCAGCACTTCGATCGTCGGCCGGTCGACCGGGTCGAGCTCGTGTTCGCGCACTGCCCGCGCGTACGCGACGGGCGCCACATCGTCGAGCGCTTCGCTCTCGATTGTCTGCGTACCATACGTCTGCTCGAAGAGCCGCCGCGGGATCTTACCGGGACGAAAGCCCGGAAGCTTCACGGTACGCGAAAGCCTTGAGAAGGCTCGCCGCTGGGCGGCGTCGACCTCGTCGGCGGTAAGCGCAATCTCGAGCTCGACGCGGGTGGGCTCGAGTTGTGTCAGCGTCGATGTGCTCATTCTTAGCGGAAGACGAGATTCGAACTCGCGACCCTCGCCTTGGCAAGGCGATGCTCTACCACTGAGCTACTTCCGCGGATGCATTCATTCGCAGGGTTCTCACTCGTCAGAAAAACCAAATCCTCCAAACAGTCGTCCATGGGCAAGCAGAGATTTGAACTCTGACGGGTGTTGCCCCACTGGATCCTAAATCCAGCGCGTCTGCCGGTTCCGCCACTTGCCCCGGCGCCGCCTGGCCGGGCGACGCGACTACATAGGGCGCGCGCGCCTCCGGCACCTGCCCGCGCCCGGTCTCATTCGCATACGACGCGCGCTAACAGCAGCCGTGCCAGTCATCCCCGTCTTGCCAGCCCCATCCAGAGCCAAATCCCCACCCGGGGTACGGATAAGCGTTTGGATAGTGCGGCCTGTAGTGGTAGGGCGTGTCGATCTCGTCCGCCACGAAGACCTCGCCTTCCGGATACCCGTAGACCGTAACACGCATTCCGCCTTCGAGGCGAATGCCGGTCGGGTTGATGATCGTTCCTTGGTGGAGCTGCACGCGATCCAGATACCCGCCTTGGTCGCGGACGTACATCGTGTACGCCCCGTCGAAGGAGCGCACGACGCCTCGGATGGACTCCTGATGAACCGCGTAACTCGGCTCTTGCGCTCGCGCAGCCGAACTCATGATCGCCAATGCCACGGCGGCGGTCAACGCCGCGGTGACGGGACGCAGTATAGTATAGCTCACCTTAGGTAAACGACCTTAGGGGTGCGCCGGGTTCCAAGACGGCGCGGATCCGGAGAACGGTCGAGCCGCGCTGGGAGGAGAATCTCGTGCACCGCGAGGGACTTGAACCCCCAACCAAGTGATTAAGAGTCGCCCCCGCGCTCAAGGCACGAAGCGGCGTTCCGCGCCGCGACGCTCTCTATTGTCTCGCCCTTCTCTTATTTCTTTTCCAATGGCGGTACAAATGGCGGTACAAGAGAGAGCCAGTGCGGCGCCGAGGTCTAGTCACTTGGAAAGGCTGATTTCCCGTGACCTCTACCACCCTACCACGCCCGCTGCCCGGCGCTCCAAGCGCCGGTAACAGCCTCGCAGTCGTCGTCGATCGAGCTCGAGACTACGCGGAGGCATCCCACGCCGCTAGCACTCGCAGAGGCTACGCCACGGGCTGGCGGCTGTTCTCGGACTTCTGCGCCGCCCATGGCTTCCAGCCGCTGCCGGCGAGCCCGCAAAGCGTCGTTCTGTTCGCCACCGAGCTCGCGTCAAGATCGAAGCTCGGCACCATCAGGGTACGCCTAGCGGCCATCGCACACAAGCACCGCGAGTACGGGCTTGAGCCGCCCACGGCCCACGAAATGGTGCGCCGCGTGATTCGCGGTGTTGCCCGCACGATCGGCTCGGCACAGGTGAAGAAAAGCGCGGCAACCGTCGAGCACGTCCGAGCGATGTTGCTCGAAATCCGAGGCGACGGCCTCAAGGCAAAGCGGGACCGCGCCATTCTTCTTCTCGGATTTGCAGCGGCATTGCGCCGCTCCGAGATAGCGGAGATCCAAGTCGGCGACCTCGGTTTCGAGAAGCGCGGGCTTCGCATCACGATCCGTCGCTCAAAGACGGACCAAGAGGCGGAAGGCGCCGAGATAGCAGTGCCGGCCATAGGAGTGCCGTCGCTATGCGCCGTCCGCGCCGTTCGCGACTGGCTCGATTCCGCCGGCATTACGGACGGCCGCGTCTTCAGGTCATTCTCGATCCGAGGCAAGATTCAGGAGCACCCCATCGACGGCCGAGACGTAGCCAACCTCGTCAAACGTCTAGCGCGAAAAGCAAAACTCGAAGGAGACTTCTCGGGCCATTCTCTGCGCGCTGGCTTTGTGACAAGTGCGGCACAGGCGAAGGTCTCGCTCGATGCGATCGCCCGGACGACTCGCCACAAGAGCCTTAGCGTACTCATGGGCTACGTTCGGCCAGCGCAAGTATTTGACGACGCTGCCCTGCCGTCGATCCTTGCCTTCTAGCACACCGTCGGACAGGCGGCGGCATGCCATCCGGCGGTGCGATGCATACTTACTGTTCGGCATCAGTATAGTTCGCCGTCCAGCCCACGCCGCCCTTATCTGGACCACTTGTTATCTGCACCTTATTTGCATCAACGGCACTACCATCGCTGCATGTCAGTCCGACAGCGGACTGAAGAAGCCGAGCATGTAGCTCCGGGGAGCCATCAGAGTGAGCGATGGTATATCCGGAAGGCGGAGTGGCGGACTGCATTTGCTGGTTTTGGCGTACCTCATAGATGCAGACGTCTTGCTTGTTTGGAAACAGATAGAGAATACCGGCGTCCGATACGTCGGGGGCCACTAGTCCGACATTTCGGTAGGCTTGAGGAGTTTGGATTGAGTCGAGTACGGCGCAGTACGTCCAGCCTTCATCTCCCGCGTCGTCTTGCACCTCGCAAGCTACGGTGTTTCCGACATCGCCGAGTTCGTCGCGTTTAATGATCGTTACGCTTCCAGCGGATGCAACATCGAAGCTTCGCTGTCCTTGCGCGAAAGATTGTGCCGCGTCTGCTCCCCTGACCTCCGTTGTCAGCACGTACGTGGAGAATGCCTCTTCGTCGTTGAACGCCAGCAGAGGCGAGTCTTCCTGTGGAACCGTAACGTGGATGCCGACGGGGCCAAGCGATGCGGGCGTATCGGTCGATAGTGAGGCGATAGATTCAGGTGTTGCGGTAGGTTGCGCCGCCACCGACGCGCCCACTCCCGTGTTCGGCGCATTCGACGCGCTTAGATGACGAGCTATCGATCCAACCAAGACGACCAGACATAACAGCGTGGCAATGCTCGCTACGCTTACGGCTCTTGCGTTGCCTCGTCTGTAATAATATGCTGCTACCGCAATGCAAGATAGAATGATTAGCGGAAGAACAATCATCTGGAGCGCCCCCTTGACGTGCGCTGGGAAGTTACGCCGCGAATACCTGTGAGGGTTGGTTAGGTTCGGACTGCTGAGCGAACTCCCTCGGTGTCCGATAGCCGAGAGCTGAGTGCGGTCGGATATCGTTGTACTCCGTTCTCCACTGCTGCGCAGCCGCGCGGGCGTCGAAGATATTCGCAAAGCCGTGCAGGTTGAGCAGCTCGTCGCGGATACGCCCGTTGAGCGACTCAACTTGTGCATTCTGCGTCGGTTTCCCAGGATCGCTGAACTGAAAGGCGACGTGATGCTCCGCACTCCACTGCAGCATGGCTCGGCTCGTGAACTCGCTGCCCCGATCGAAGCGCATCGTGTCGGCCAACTGCCGCTCCATGCCGATGCCTTCCAGAATCCGGATGACGTCGCGGCTGCCAAAGGAGAAAGCGATTTCTAAGGCGAGGCACTCGCGCGTGAAATCGTCGATGACGACCATTGCGCGAATCGGCCGCCCGAGGTTGAGCCGGTCGTGGATGAAATCGATCGACCATCGTTGGTTCGGCCGCGACGCCGGAAGGATTGCTGCTCCGCGAACGTACCGAACATGTCGCTTGCGCCGAGGCCGCACTTCGAGCCCCAGCATCCGGTAGAGCCGACGAAAGCGCCACCAGGTGACCGCGCGACCGTCGCGCCGCAGCATAATCATCAAACGGCGGTAGCCGAAGCGTGGCCATCGTTCGGCGACGGCCTTAATGCGCTCGACGAGCATCGGATCCTCCGGAGGTTTGCGCGATCGATACTGCGCGGTTTTGCGGGGACACTCGACGAGAACGCATGCTTGTCGCTGGGAGAGGCCTTTCTCTTGCAAGGCCTTCACCGCGGCTTTCCGCTGCGAAGGCCCCAACCGTTTTTTGACACCAACGATTTCATCGCGTCGACCTCTAGCGTGAGGCGCGCGATCACCCGCTGCATTTGCGCGTTCTCCGCCTCGAGTTGCCTCAAGCGTACCAGATCGCTCGTCTCCAGGCCGCCGTAGCGATCGCGCCACATGCGAATCGTATTTGCGTGAACGCCGTGCTTACGCGCCAACTCGGTCGCCGGCGTCCCCGCATCAAGCTCTTTGAGAATCCCGACAATCTGCGCCTCCGTGAAGCGGCTCTTTCTCATGGCGAGTCTCCTTGCTGGGCTCTACGCCCGGAAACTCACAGCTCCCGCTGGCCACCTTTTCCCAGCGCACGTCACCCTCCAAAACTAGACGGTAAGTGATGTTATGCGTGCGTCTTCGCGCTCCCGCCAGGCAGCCGGCGAAAGGTTACCCGTTTAGCTCCTACTGACCGCAAGGCGAGTTTGCCGTGGGTCGGCTTCCGTTAAGGTCCAAAGATTAGAAATGTTACACCCCGCGTTGCACCCCAAGCCTGGTTCCGCGACAGATTCTTCCGCGTGAAAGCTAGACGCGCCGCGTTGCGTGACCTCTTCCTCGCGCGATGTGGTCAACGCGAGGCATCTTGACTTTCACCGTCGTCTGGCAAATAAGATATAGCAAAGTGCTTGACCCTACGACGCACTCACATCCATGGTCGCCTAACGCGACGTTCAAAAGGAGACACCTAACATGACAACCACTATCTCTGACTCGGCAGTCAACGCACTCGCTGCGCTTGCACTCACGCGCATTGCGTACAAGCTTCAGGGTGAGACCCGTTCAGTCGCCGAGTTCAATCTCTCAGGAGGCGCTGCGAGCGCCTTACACGACTGCTTAGAGGCCATGCATGCCACTCGATCAATGTCGCCCGGTACGGCCTTTGAACTTGGCCTCTCAATTGCGTCAGCCGTCATCGTCGGCGGTCTCGATGCCGATCTCGTGGAGAAGCGAGTCGCTGAGATTATGAACGCGGCCGAACTCTGCACGAAGAAGGCAGCATGAGCACCGCAAACCGCAATGAGAGAATGCGGCAAATGGCCTTCCCTTTTAGCCGAGGCCGGTTCTCCCGCACGACCTAAGTAACGGAAGACGCCCGGTTAAAAGGTGCTCGAGAGGGTCGGTTCAATACCGGCCCTCCTTTTATTGCATCGCAAGCATCCGATCCCGTGTTCCAGGCGGCATGCCGGAGTCAGAACCGAAGGGCTACACATCCGCCGAGTTTCAGGCCGTACGCAAGGCGCTGCTGGCGTGCTCGAACGCCGATCGAGCGTACCTAAGGCGCTGGATTCTGCGATGGGTGGACGATCGGGGTCACATTGCGCTCGACCCCGAACCTCTGCCAGACCGAGGTTGCTGAGCGCCGATGTTGATGCCTGACTTCTCGCATGTTCTCGCTATGGTTCGCGATGCAGCCATCAGAACCGTCGCTGAGGCGGGCTTAAGGAAAGTCTCAAGTGATGTAAAGGCTTGGTGGGATGCCCGGCGCAGTCGAGCCGCGCGATCAGGGAGCGAAGAACGAGCAAGGCTCGAGGAATGTCGCTATAGCGAGACCGTCGACTCGCTGAAATCGCAGCTCCAAGACGATGCCAGCACAATAGATTGGCGATTCGTGAGCGCCGAGGCGGAGGAGCCGGCGGTCGAGGCATTTATCGACGATGCGCTGTCCAGTGCGGTAGAGACCATCTCGGAGGCGAAGCGCCTCATGCTAGGACGACTAATCGCGAAGCGATTACAGACCAAGAGCGGTACACGCGAGGAGCTCACGCTAAGGCGAGCTCTTGAGGTCATAGACAAGTTAACGGAGGAGCAGTTGCGACTGCTAGCCGCAATATGTCTCGTGCAGTCACCTCCGCTGGAGAACGCTCGCCCTGGGGTATACGCTTCCCTGGATGAGCTAGAGGCTGCTATCAAGCCAGGACTATTTTCGACTGCACGAAGCCTGAAGAACGCCGGCGGCTGGATCGACGATGACTTTCAGACTCTAATATCAATCGGCGCTATAAGCTCGCTCGGAAACCCACCGGGTGTCATGAATGAACACGCCGGTGCTATCGAACAATGGAGCTATCAGCTCGGGATTTCCCCATATGATGGCCTCGAGGGAGCATTGGGCAGCCGAGAATCTCAAGAGGCTTACTCACGACGTTTCCCGACCATTGTGGTGCTGAAGGCTCTTGCTGCCGGGCGGAAACCCGGCCGCCCCGGAGAGGAGCGGTTCGCACAGCGTCTTGATGAAATCAGCCTAACGCCCGTCGGGTGGCTTATTGGCACGATTGTCCTGGAGCAGCTCTTGGGATCGCGGCTCCAACGAATGGCGCTTTATTCACGCGAAATACGTGCCGCGGATAGCAAAGAACAAACGGCGCTGGATACTGGGACGGACTGACGATCGCGGGCGGATTCGCTCAGAGGCTGAGCCGTTGCCTAAGCAAAGCTGCTAGTCTTCGATGCATCCAAAATCGGCTGTCGCCGGTCTAGATAGGCATGCCCGAAGCGAGCGATAGACGTACGCTTGCGGATCACTTTGAGGCCACCAAGATCGAGGTAGTCGGCCCTCCCGATCATACCGAGCGCCGTAGGCAGCGAATGCGCTCGATGGTATTCGACGGCCGTGAACTCGGAGACTATGAGCTGGAAGCTCAGGGCGATAAGGAACAAGAGAAGCGGTTTCAGGAGCTGCAGGGGATGGCGTTCTCTATCAGCACTTCGTCGAAACCGTCGCCACAATGCTGCGCGACGGGAAGGCGTGCGTTGGGCGTTAGTGGGCGACTCAAGACTAGAGGAGGCTCCAGTGTCTGAAGATGACCATTTCAACAAAGAGCTAGAACAGCGTAGAGGTCGCGTTCATCTGACGGTCAAGGTATGCGAAAGAGCAGTTGTGGCGCTGCTCAATGATCGCGAAACCTTCCGACGTTTTGCCGATGCCGTGAACGAGAGCGCGGCTGTGCGTCAAACCTGGTTCCCCTCAATCGTGGCAAGGTGGTATTCGCAAAGTATGCTGATCGCCTTACGCCGTCTTGCGGATGCCGACGAGAGGACGCATTCTCTTCGAAGGCTTCTTGAGGAAATGCTAGCGCATCCTGAGGCGTGGAGCCGTGACGCTATGTTACAGATTTGGGCGGCAGATGATCAGCACAAGTACCCACTGGATAAGCTCGACCTACTTCTAAGTGGAACCTATAGGGAGTTTGCGGACAAGTCCGGTCACATGCTGAACACTGAGCGCATCCGGACAGACCGCAACCGACTTAGCAAAGAGCTAGATCGTGTTAAGACGGTAGTGGACAAGCAAATCGCGCATACAGAACGCGATTGGGAGCCATTAGAGTTGACATTCCCGGAGCTTCGTTCTGCCGTGGATGTCGTTCACGAAATGGTAAAACCGTATATTGCGCTTCTTACGGGTGCAGGGTTTACTGATATGACGCCAACGCCCCAAACTCGATGGTGGCGGATATTCGATCCATGGAAGTCGATGAGCCTCTTTCCTTAGCTTCGGGCCTGCACTACAGCACTGGCGGGGACTATAGTGGCGATGCGGTCAACGCAAACGGAATATCGGGATGCGTCCTGATAGTAGCGCCGTTCCTTGCCAGTTGCGTGCAAGCATTGTGCATCAGGCTAGGTGTTGAGTCTAGCCCTTTCTCATACCGAGTCAAATCCTAGTGGATTCTCATGGTTGACGGCAATGAAGTCGCGCGTGAAGCCCTCAACCGGGTCGAACACCTCACTTATTTGGCGCGGCCAGTATTTCTGATTGGCAATGGCAAATGGACTCCCACTAATGGCAACGAGAGCCGTGATTCCCATGCCGATGTCGGCCGACGTGACGACTGTCTTCGCGTTCAGCGTCCACTCATGCTGAGATATTTGACGCCATATCTTCTGCGCTAGATCGTCGCACTGTTGCGGCGTCTTGTTCTGAACATAGAAGATGTACCGCTCAAGTCCGCTATCGGCACCAGGAGTCGTGAAGCCAGAGGATGCAGGACCTCCGGAGGCAGTTGAAACCGATGTCGTGACCGCTCCCGAAGAACTGATTGACTGAGTAATGGCTTCGGTCGAGCCGAACACCGGTGATGATGTGACGGTTCGCGTATAAGTTCGCTTGGTAGCGACGCTTCCGTTATCTGAGGTTGACACTCGCGTCACGGTTGCCACACGGGTGCGCTTGTTCCATGATCTAACCTCGACGCGAATGTTCTTCGAGAACTGCGTGGCATGAGAAGGGGTAAGCTCGAGGAGATTCTTGCCCCAAACGTAGGAATACGTCGTCCTCTTGATGAGCGCCGGGGATTGATAGTTTAGGACACTGTTTTCATCAATCCAAAGGTCTACGTCGTCCATCTGGGCGCACTGCAACATGAGCTGCCATATCGTCCAGTTTCTCACGCCCGTAACGAACTCTGCACCGAGAACCTGCTGCATCGTTACCGGCTGCGTTTTGGCGTTTAGTTGGATATTCGTTTGCAGCCCGAACCTGGACGCCTGCTGCTGAATGAACGCGACCGTCGTGGTTGCCGATTGCCCCGTGAACGGAGTGGTGAGCTTGGTAGTTATGAGAGGCGCAGCGAGAGACCGGCAGGTGAACGTGGTATTGTCGCTCTCATGCTTGAAGCTGCCCGTGTCAACTATGCCGTAGAAGCGGCGGAAGAGTTGGGCCGTCGAGTTTGACGTGGAGCCATCGGGTGGAAAGCCCGCCCATATCTCTGCGTAGATCGGTGAACTTTGCCCATTCGCGGTAAGCGCCGCGGCGCTAAAGAGTTGCGACCAATCAGGATTCGTGGCGATTGGCACAACGACCGACACGCTATCCGCATCTCCGTGAGCGTTCAGCGAAAGCCGATAGCTCTTGAGAATGAACGCCTGCCCGTTGATCTTGACGATGGCTCGAGGAAACGTCTGCTCGTAGACCGGATTCGGCTTGAACTGCCCAAGCGCGTATGCCTCGCCAAGAGGCGGAAGGGCACCCATACAGTGACTCCTTTGTAGAGAATTGAGCGCGGGTCGGTGAGCATATCAACGATAAGCCCGCTCGCCTTACGCGGGTCGGAAGCCACGCTCACGTTTATCGCGCCCGCATGGGCTTGAAGGGTCGTGTGCCCAGCGTTCGCATGCGGCGATCTTCCCCATGAACGATGCCATTACGCTGCCTTCCTATCTTGGAGCCGCTCTAGTACGTCGCGGACGCAGAGACAGACGACAAGTTTCGGGGATTCGCGTGGCTTGAATACCTCGCGGACGACGTGCCCCCTAACGCCTAAGACGCGAACCCATCCGCGATTCCGGGTAGCTTCGGCCGCTTCGACCTCAAGTTCGATAAAGGGCTCGCCTTGGGACTGCGCTCGGTGCGCGAGGTCCAATAGTAACTCATGCATGGTTAGCCTCAGAGTGGATTGCCGAAATAGTCCCGAGTACGGAACGCAAAGCGGCGCAGAATCCGGTGATTGCGCCGGCCGTTGTAAACTTTTCGGCGACGACGTTGGCTGCGGGTCTCAAGTGCAGGTGGTCGCAAGATGCCCGGACACGCTTGAACCGATTTCTTCAAGACTTTGAGCGCCCGATCGAGTGCGCCGCGTTCAACGGGAACGACGACGTTCGCCATTACTCGAAGAACCAACTCAGCTTCTTGAATCGGCGCTTTCCGAGAACGACGGTCTTCTCCGCTTCTACCGCTGCGACGGCTGCGTCAGAAGCCGCCGTCACCCGCTTCGCGACCCGTCTCTGTGCTGGCTTCGTTCTAGGGATACCCTGATTTAGGGTTTGTCATTCTGAGCGTAGCGACGCTGAGCTTG
>VFSW01000289.1_pt1 | contig 70971 bp, 55 predicted proteins | sample 5358111 | NCBI WGS metagenome assembly VFSW01 (sample SAMN11554181, study PRJNA540505) | mine drainage metagenome | isolation source: sediment from site ElyBrook_90M | place: USA: Ely Copper Mine, Vershire, VT | collected 2017
CTCCTAGGAAGCGTGTTATGGGTGTAGAGCGTGCGGTGGTACGCTGGCATGCACGTCGGCAGGCTCTTCTTTGTGATATCGAACGCTTAGAAGTCCAGGCTCAATTGGCTTCTGCAATTGCCAGCAGCGAGGAGAATGTCGCCAGCAAGCGACAAGAGGAAGAGATACGAGATGAGTTGGCAAAGGCTAGGCAGAAATTACATCTGCTTGGCCCTTGCCCGAAACCAATGATGGGATAGCGATCAAACGGCGATCTGTGTCAGGGCGGCAATGACGTGTTGTCCCATTTCTGCAGTGTTGACGACATGTTTCCCTGCTTCACGCAAGTCTTCTGTGCGATAGCCAGCATCGATACACTGCTCGACCGCTGTTTCAATCGCCACTGCCTCTTTCGGCAAACCTAACGAATAGCGTAGTAGCAGTGCGGCTGAGAGGATGGCGGCGAGAGGATTGGCCTTGAGTTGTCCCGCAATGTCGGGTGCGGAACCGTGAATAGGTTCGTAAAGGCCGAACAAGCCATGTGCAGTTTTGCGTGTCCCCAGGCTAGCCGATGGAAGCATGCCCATTGAGCCGGCCAACATGGATGCCTCGTCGGTCAGAATATCGCCAAACAAGTTTTCTGTGACAATCACATCAAAACTTGTTGGACGGCGAATCATGTGCATCGCACATGAGTCGACCAACAGATGATCTAGTTCAACATCGGGATAGTCTTCTCCAACACGGGTTGCTATCCTGCGCCAGAGGCGCGAGGAGCTGAGGACATTGGCCTTGTCAACTGATGTGACCTTGCGACGGCGTCCGCGTGCCAGCTCAAAAGCAGTGCGTACAATGCGTTCGATCTCTGCCTCTGTATAGATCAACGTGTCAATTGCCTCAGTTCCCTGTGCGGTCTCGCGAATCTCGCTTGGTTTTCCGAAATAGAGTCCCCCCGTCAGTTCGCGCACGACGAGTAGATCAGTGCCTCTTAATACATCAGCTTTAATGGTGGATGCGTTAATTAAAGCGTTCAATGGGCGTACAGGGCGCAAGTTGGCATACAGTTCAAATCCTTTACGCAGACGGAACAAGGCGCGTTCTGGTTGTACCTTTGAATTGGGTCCTTCATAGCGTGCAGAACCGCCAACAGCCCCAAAGAGAATGGCGTCACTCTGTTGGCATACGGCCATGGTGGCATCAGAGATCGCATCACCTTCAGCTTCAATAGCTGCGACGCCCACTAATGCCTTGTGGAAGGTGAAGGTATGTCCGTAGCGTTGACCAATGGTGGTCAGGACATGAACAGCTTGCTCTGTCACTTCTGGCCCGATGCCATCGCCTGCTAGCACTGCAATTGTGTATGTTCCCACAACAAAGCTCCTTTATGTAAAGTGAGAGCGCACGTAGCGTTCTCTCGAATATACTAATGGTATATCATAGTTCCGCAGCTTTAGCGAGTCCTATTGGGTTGTTGTTGCGGATAGGGGTGAAGAGAGAAATCCTATGGGAAGAGTGTTGCAAGCCACACTGTTTCTAGCGCAGCGTGGCAAAACATGCTATAATTAGGGCGAGGTGGAGTGCAAATCACACCCCCTTCAGGTCTTGTCTCTCATCCTACAAAATTATATAAACCGAGCAATAGGTGCTGCTAAACCTTTTGCAGAGGAGTTCTTAGCATGAGCAGCGATATAAAACAGCATGGGAATGCTTCTGCGGCGGCGGGTAAGAAAAAACCCGTCCCAATTGTGATGGCGAGTGGGCCACACGAGTATATTCCAGGAGATCAAGAGCTGCCAGTCCAACTGACAAGTCTCGCAGATATGTTGCAGTGGGCGCAAAACTGGGCGCGCTCGAAGTCAGTTTGGCCCCTGGGTTATGGCTTGGCTTGCTGCGCTATCGAGATGATGGCATCGGCTCAGGCACACTATGACCTGTCGCGTTTTGGTTCGGAAGTGTTCCGTTCCAGCCCACGCCAGGCAGATTTGATGATTGTAGCAGGCACAGTTTCTGTCAAAATGGGGCCGCGTTTGCGCCTGCTATGGGAGCAGATGCCGGAGCCGAAATGGGTTCTCAGTATGGGGCAATGCGCCAATTCAGGCGGCGAATTTTATGATAGTTATTATACTGTGCAGGGCGTGGATACAATCGTTCCCGTTGATGTCTATGTGCCGGGGTGTCCGCCTCGTCCAGAAGCACTGATTGAGGGTATCCTCAAACTGCGTGAGAAGATCGCGAAGCAAGGACTTAAGGTACGTGGTGAAAAGGAAATTGAGGTATAGTCTATGCGTGGTATTCTAGAAGGGATGGGGTTGACCTTTAGCCATATGTTCAGGCCCAAGGTGACACGCCTCTATCCATATGAAAAGCCGAAGCTGCCACCACGCAGTCGAGGCTTGATTCAATTGATCGCACAAGAAGGTCTCAAAACAGAATATAACCTGAAATGTGAGTCATGTCTCTTATGCGAAAAAGCTTGTCCTCCACGTGCAATTACTATTGAATATGAGCCAATGCACGAGTGGAAGGAACGCCCCTGGTTCCAGTCTTCTATTCGCGAGGGTGCGGAGAAGTTCACGTCGCGCAAGCTAGCACCTGCTACGGGCGCGTCAAAAGGTGGGTTTTATAGGCCACGCATTTCCGAGTATGCGGTGAGCTATTTTAATCGGCCCATCGCTCCTTGTGTTGCGATGCCTGTCAAGGATTATCTGGAGCCTGCAATCGACTTGAGTAAAGTGGATGCCTTGCTGGAAACCTGGTCACAGGACGCTGGTATGCTGCCAGCTCTGTTGGATGCGGTAATGGATATGTATGGCTATCTGCCGCTCTCAGCCGCGAAGCGCATTGTGCAGGCGCGTGGGGTAGACCTGAGTGATATCTTTGGCATTGCAACCATGAGTCCTAAGTTCAAACCCGCACCCGCTGTGAAGGGAATGAAACGCGATGACCAACCTGAGCGTGGCCTTGCCCCGGATCTGCGTGGTGTGTGGGGCAATATTCATCATGTGAGGCAGCCCAATGCCTGAGTATCAACAGATGTATCGTGTATTGCGACGGCAAGGGGAAGATGTGCGCGCTCTTGCCGCCTATCGCCAGTTTGGCGGCTATGCCGCCCTGGAAAAGGCTATTCGTCAGCAGACACCTGCGCAAGTCGTTCAGCAGGTCACGGATGCGAAACTGCGTGGTTTGGGTGGCGCGGGTAGGCTGACGGGTGAGAAATGGCGCGTCACGCGCCGCACTGAAGATAGCCAGAAATATGTGATCTGTAATGCTTATGATGCAGATAGCCGTTCGCACGCGGCACGTTTGCTGCTGGAACGCAACCCACATCAGGTGATTGAGGGCATCATCCTTGCCGCCTATGCGGTTGGAGCTTCAGAAGCCTATTTGTTTGCGCGTAGCACCTTTCATGCAGGGATCGACGCCGTGCAAGAAGCATTGCGCGAAGCTTTGGAGGAGCATCTGGTGGGGCGCGATATTCTTGGCACGGATTTTAGTTGTACTATCAACGTGCTAGGCGTCGATATTGGCTTTATGGGTGGTGAAGAGACTGTTCAGATGGCTCTCATCAAGGGCCGACGTGGTATGCCCGAACAACGTCCTCCCTATCCCGCGCAAGCCGGCTTGTGGGAAAAGCCAACTGCAATAAACAACGTTGAGACGTTGGCGAATGTGCCTCTCATTATACGTGATGGTGTCGCGGCATTTAAAAGCGTTGGCACAGCAAATACACCCGGCACAAAGCTTGTGACCGTGTATGATGCTGCACCAGACAGCCAGCCCGTTGTCGTTGAAGTTCCCTTTGGGACGCCGCTGCGTACTCTTCTCTCTCTGGCTGGCGTTACACATGCTGATAGCGAGCTGCGTGCTGTGGTTGTTGGTGGCGCTGAAGGTGGGGCATTGCCGCTCGCGCAGCTAGATATGCCGTTTGATTTCGATCCCATCGAAGAAGCGGGCGCGATTATTGGTTCTAGCGTGATCGAACTGCTTCCCGCCGATACGTGTATGGTGGCATGGGCATTGGAACGTAGCCGCTATCTTAGCAAAGAGTCGTGCGGGAAATGTGTACCGTGTCGGCTTGGTGTGAAACGCATTGCTGGTATTTTGGAAGGCATTGTGAGCGACCTTGGCGTCAACGGAGACCTCGCTGTGTTGGATGAGTTCGCGGAGTATGTGCCAAACGGCTCGCTCTGTGGCTTTGGTGTGCAGGCCCCTAATCCGCTCAAGAGTGCAAAACGCTACTGGCCCGATCATTTCACTATGCATATCGAAGAATTACAGTGTCCGACGGGAACCTGTGTTCCTGTACGCGCTCATCGTTTCGTAACAAAACATGTTCTGCCGTAATCGTTTGTAGAGGTGCAGCATGACAAGCGTTTGTACCCATCTACGGCTGATCAAAAAAGCATTCTGCGAAGGGCGTGGCAGACCTCGCCCCCTACAGACTCGGAAGAGGTAATACATGGCAATATCAATCCGAGATACATTCTCGCCGCTCACTCAGGAGCCGAAAGAGCCGATGGTACGCAATGAGGCTGGTCATCCCAGCTTTGTGCTCACCATTGATGGCAAGACCGTGCAAGCCTATGAAGGTCAGACTATTCTGAGTGCCGCGATTGACAATGGGATTGCTGATATCCCAAACCTGTGTAATGACGAAAAATTAGAGCCGACCTCAGCCTGTCGTATGTGCTTGGTGCATATCGAGGGCGAGAAACGGCCCCTACCTTCCTGTAACACGGCGGCAATGCCGGGCATGGTCGTAACGACGAATTCTGACGAGTTATTTCATATGCGTCGTACCAATCTGGAGATGATTCTCTCCGATCACAATGCCTATTGCCAGCCCCCCTGTCAGGTAGAATGCCCGACGCACATCGATATCCCTGGCTATCTGGAGCTGATCGCGCAGGGGTCGATGAAAGAAGCGGCTCGCTTGGTCAAGGAAGTCCTGCCTTTCCCATTTATTCTCGGCCTGACCTGCCCCGCACCCTGTCAGAAAGGTTGCCGTAGGACGTTGGTTGAGGAAGAGATTGCTATTTGTCGTATGCATGGATACGCGGCTGAAACCTGTCTGCTCGATCCCCCTGTTCCCTATAGTAAGGATGCTCCAACCGGCAAAAAGGTTGCTGTGATCGGGGCCGGCCCTGCTGGTTTGACCTGCGCTTATTATCTTGCACTCCGGGGCCACTATTGTAAAGTTTTCGATATGCAGCCACAGCCCGGCGGTATGTTGCGCTATGGCATTCCAGAGTATCGTCTCCCAAAAGATATGATGGATCGCGAGATCGATCATGTCTGGCAGTTGGGCGTTGACCTTCAGTGCAATGTGAAACTGGGACGCGACTTCACCATTGATGATCTCTTCGCGCAAGGTTTCGATGCGGTGTATCTGGCCATTGGCTGCTGGACCAGTAATGATCTTCGTGTGCCAGGAGAAGAGTCTGAAGGAGTCGTCAACGCCATTGCATACCTGGACGATAAGGTTGAAGGTAAACCGGTTCCGGTCAGAGCTGGCGATGAGGTGATCGTCATTGGTGGCGGTTTTACCGCCTTTGACTGCACACGCACATCACTCCGTCTGGGGGCAAAGGTACATACGATGTATCGCCGTGGCCGTGCGGAGATGGGCGCAACGATGGAAGAGGTGGAGGATGGAGAGGCTGAAGGAACTGACCTGCAATTGTATGTCAGTCAGACTCGTGTGATGACCGAGAATGGCAAGGCCACGGGCGTCGAGTTCCAGCGCAATAAACTGGGCGAGCCAGACGCCAGCGGTCGCCGCCGCCCAGTGCCTATCCCCGGCTCTGAATTTGTGGTCAGTTGCGATGCCGTCATTCCCGCCATTGGTCAGGCCGTTGACACAAAAGTCTTGGATGATAAATCGGGCGTGAAGTGGACCAAGTGGAAAACTGTGCAGACCAATCCACATAACTTTATGAGTGATCGTGTAGGTGTCTTTGCCGGCGGTGACTGCCAGATGGGTGCGCAAACGATCATTCAGGGCGTTGGTCAGGGTAAATTGGGCGCACGCTCGATCCATGCTTTCCTGATGGGCGAGGATATGAGTGAGGTTGCGCGTCGCTTGGAACTGGAAGAGCGCAAGCCTGATCTGTTCGATATTGTGCCGTACAAACCTGTTGAGCCAAAAGTGAAGATGCCGATGCTGCCCTATGAAGAGCGCAAACGTAATTTTCAGCTGATTGAGGCGGGCTATCTCAAGGAACAGGCCCAACGTGAGGCGGCTCGCTGTTTGCAGTGTGCCTGTCCCGCTGCTGGACAGTGTGACTTGCAGAAGTACAGTATCGAGCATGGTTTGGCGGATAATCGTTTCCACGATGGTGAGCCAAGCGATTATCATGACTATGATCTGGACCTCTCGCACAGTTTTATCCTGCGCGACCCGAACAAGTGTATTAATTGTACACAGTGCGTTCGTGTCTGCCATGATGTGATTGGACCTGACTGCTATGGCATGTTTGGTAAGGGTTTTGACACGATAGTGGCAACGCCGTTTAATGTCAGCTTGCATGATACCGACTGTGTTTCGTGCGGAGCCTGTGTGCAGGTTTGTCCAACCGGTTCGCTGATGATGGCAGAGCGCACGCTGAAACGCTATGCCTTTGCGCTTGACCGCTGTATCTTCTGCGGTGACTGTGTTGAGGTCTGCCCTCACGGTGCACTGGGTGAGACGCCAAACTTTGAGCTATCCTTCTTTAACCGTTTTGGTGAGGATGTCACGCTTGAAAAGGATGATCTGGCAAAGGCTCCTAACTATCTGGTACGCCAACGTCTCCCACGCGGCAAGAAAGACTTGCCTGTGATGAGTCCGCTGGTACGCCCGCTCCCGGCTCGTGGTATCCGCGAATAGGGGCGAAACTCATATTGTTGAGAGAAAAAGCGATGCAGTATGCCATAGCGTATGGTATACTGCGTCGCTTTTTAGCACTGTTCTCGTGTTTTTCTCTCATTTCATGCTATAATAGGGCGGAAATGATCTCACTGGAAAGGTAGCATGGCATGGCAAGGCAGCGTGGCTTGCGTTTCCCTAAAAATTTTTTATGGGGAACGGCATCAGCATCGTATCAGTGTGAAGGAGGCAATACCAACAATCAGTGGTATCGCTGGGAGCAGCAGGGACATATTCTCAGCGGCGAACGCTGCGGCGATGCAGCTGATTGGTGGCATGAAGCAGAGAACGATTTTAGCTTGGCTGAGCAGATGGAGAATAACGCGCTCCGTTTGAGCCTGGAATGGAGTCGCATAGAGCCACAAGAGGGCCGCTGGGATAGTGCTGTGCTAGATCGCTATCGCGCGATGCTGCTTGACTTACAGCGTCGACATATGAAGCCCATCGTGACGCTACACCATTTCACCGAGCCACTCTGGTTTGTGGAACGTGATGGTTTTGCACAACAGAAAAATATGTATTATTTTGTGCGCTATGTACGCCACGTGGTTGAGTCTTTACAGGACGTCTGTGATTTTTGGATCACGGTGAACGAGCCAAACCTCTATGCGATACTGGGGTATCAGCTTGGTACGTTTCCACCGGGTGAACAACATGTATCCCGCACCATGCGCGTCTTGCGCAATTTACTTCAGGCACATGTTGAAGCATTTTATGCAATTCGCTCTATTCAGCCGTCAGCACAGATTGGTTATTGTCTCCATTATCGCCTTTTTGACCCTGCTCTCCCCTTTTCACCGTTTGATCGTACGGTGGCGAACATGCAGAACGAGATGTTTAATGGGATAACGTTGCAAGCCGCAGAGAGTGGCCATTTCTCCTTTCCGTTTAACCTGGCACTTGCTGCTATCCCCCGTGCTGCTGGTGCGCGTGATTATCATGGCATTAATTATTATACACGCGAAATGGTGCGCTTTGACCCTAATGCACCTACGGAACTCTTTGGGCAGCGTTTTATTCGACATGGTGCGGTGCGGAACGATCCTGGCTTGGATAATAGTTTTGGCGAGATTTATCCTGAAGGTCTCTATCGTGTATTGAAGATGGTCTATCAACGCACACGTGGCAATAAACCGCTGTATATCACCGAGAATGGTTTTAGCGATGGCATGGATGACCGACGCCCACGTGCTATCCTGGAGCATCTGGCAATGGTACATCGTGCTATTCAGGAAGGTGTGCCAGTGCGTGGCTATTTGCACTGGACGCTGGTAGATAACTTTGAATGGAATCAGGGTTGGCAGGTGCGCTTCGGCCTAGTTGAAGTAAACCCTGAGACACAGGAGCGTATTCCACGCCGCAGTGCCAGCATGTTCGGTGAGATTTGTCGTGCCAACGCCATTACGGAAGAGATTGTTGCACGCTATGCACCAGAGGCGTTGGAAAGCATTTTTGGCAGAAAGCATGCAGCACAACGCCCCGTCAATGCATAGCATATGAAGATGGTCTAATCTACACGCACAAGGTCGAGCTTTTCCCTCTTCTGCTAGAAGCAAGGTGAGAGATGTTGCCGCTATCTACACCTTCCCCGCTCATTGCGCGCATATCGATAGGTGATAAAGAAATTACCACAAAATTTCTGTGCGCTATAGATAGAAAAATGAAAATTATTGAGCAATGACTTATATAAGCAAAGGGAAAATCCTCGAAATATTTTATTGTGTGTGTAAAAATACGCCAAAATGGCTATATTTCACGAACAGCCTGTGCGTATATGGTATTTTAGATAGGTATATGTCGAACTGTGGCATCTTAAGGGAATGTTGTGTTGGTATAAACAAAAGGAGTGTACGATGCGCTCGCTTTCACGTCTGTTGTTGGGTGCGATGGCCTTGATTGCCCTATGGATCATCCTGGCAATTATGTTTCATTTAGTTGGGATTGCATGGGAGTTTTCGCAGCTCTTAGGAGCGGCGGTTGGAGGTATTGTGACGCTCTACGTAGCCCTTGCGCCAGGGCAAGACGGTGAGCAGGTTGAACCCTGGTTGGGGCATGAGCGGTTAGGGTGGATTCTTGTCGGGTGTGGTTTGTTGATGTGGGCCTTTGGCGAGAGTTTTTGGCGATATTATGTTTTGACGAATCAGAGTCCATTTCCCTCCTATGCTGATATTGGCTATTCAAGCCTCCCACCGCTGGTATTTATTGGTCTACTGTTGCAACCGTCATCCGATGCTGGACGTGGACGCGTACTCACCGTCTTTGATAGCCTGATTGCGATGGGGGCACTGCTGAGCATTGCGTGGTATCTTCTCCTTGGCTCACTTGCTTTAGGTTCAAACGAGAATCTTGCTGCGAAAATTCTCGGTATCTATTATCCAACGAGCGATGTTGCCCTCTTGAGTTGTGTTATGCTGCTTTTGTTGCGTGGTCAGGGCCGTTTGTACCAATCGACGGCGCGCAAGAATGCGTTATTTATCGTGGCAATTGGTCTGTGTTGTTTTGCAACCTCAGATTTTATCTTCAATATTCAGCAGAGTGCAAATGCCTATATAGAAGGTACATGGGTAGATATTGGCTGGCCTATTGGGCTGATGACGATTGCGATGGGGGCGTATCTGCGGCGGTTCTTGCCATTAACTTCTGATGATACGATTGAGCAACGTTTAAGCTTGCGAACAGGCCGACTTGGTTTAGGCGTCGTGCAGTACATCACCTATGGCTTGGTGGGTGTGTTATTGGTGGTGTTAGGTTTCAATGTGTTTGCGCATGATGTGGCACAGCGAGCCATTCGTCCCGTTCTTTTTACTGCGACGGTCTTGGTGATTGGGCTAGTTATTGCGCGTCAAGTACTCACGATTATGGAGAATGAGCGTTTGGTTCGTCGCCAGAAAGATGCCTTAGAGCGTTTGGAGGTGGCAAGCCGGCATATCGAAGAACAGGCGGAAACATCTGCCCGCCGTAATCAGGATTTAGAGCGGGGCATTATGCATCTCAAAGATGTGCAGGCGCGCCTGGCAAACGGTAATTTGCGTGCGCGTGCGCGTTTGAGCGAGGGTGAATTGTTGCCGCTGGCGGCCAGTTTAAACCTGATGGCCGAGCGTCTGGCGCGTCTAGAGCAGGATGATGTCTATGCGCGGCATATGCGGCAAGCCTTGGATGATCTAATTGGGGCAATAGAGCGTTCCAAAGCTGGCAAGCCATTTATTTGGCCTCCGTCGTGCAATGATTTCCCTGAATTGCATCGTTTGCTCTTTACGATGGGCGTGCGTATAAAGACGGAGACAACGCGCCCGACATCGCCACCTCCGTTGTATACTGCATCACCTAATGCAGCGATGCCACACCCGGCAGGTTCCACATCTTCACCTATCCCGCCTACGCACTCCGTGCGCCCGTCGCGTTCCGTGCCTTTTACATCCCCACCCCCTGATAGCTCAGGGCTGCAAGGCCATAGAAACTAAAAACTTGTCATGAAGAGCGTGGCGTGCTACACTCTCAGGGAGGTGTGGCACATCGCTCCCCTCTTTTTACATTCTAAATAGGTAATGAGGCTGGACACTCACATGGAGCAAACAAAAGTAATCTCTGAAATGCAAAAATTTCGTTTTGGCAGCAAGATATTTTGTGCGGATGGTGAATATGGTGTGTTGACGCAGGTTGGCTTTGATGCTGCTACGCAACGGCTCACACACATTGGCGTCAAGGCCGGGCATCTCTTTGCCAAAACGGTCTATCTTCCCTATGAGAGCGTCGAAGATGCAAGCAGTGAAGGTGTGCGTCTGCGCATTGCGTTGGCCGATCTTCCTGTTGTTGGCAAGGCGGAGGTAGCTGCGATACTGCTTGATAGTAAGAGCAGTGTTGAAGTTGAGGGGACGAGTAGCCATGGTACAGCAATGTTGGTGGCAATTCATCCAAGCGACGCCCAACTGGCCTATCTAGTGGCGCATGCTGTCCGTGCTGGGAAAGATAGCATGTTTAGCGCAGATGTCATTAAGACATTTGCAATGGGGCGAGTGGTCGTTGTACTGACAAACGAGGCATTACAAAAACTCCCCGCTTATCGTTCTGATAGCGAGTTACGGCAGGAAGTCGAGCAGGCTCTTTTTGATTTAACCCTCCTGCATGTCGATTTCCCGGGGATGATAGTGCGTGTACTCGACAGTGTATTGTATCTGGATGGCAATATCTCCAGTTCATTGCGGGGCGATCTCGTGGTCGATCAGGCTTGGGGTGTAGAAGGATTGTTGGAGGTCAAAAATCAATTAGTTGGTGATGACCGGCTAGCGGCTGACCTCGCAATGGCATTAGGGCATGACCCTCGCACACAAGATGTACCAGTAGGCGTCTATCCACGTTTGGGGGTAGTGCGTTTGAGTGGGGCCGTGCATAATGAAGCCCAAAAAGCAACCATTGGAGAGATTGCGCGTAAGTTCCCGGGTGTTCGTTCCGTTGTCAACGATGTGATCATCGATGCTAAAACGGATATGTTACGTGTGATGTCCGCTCCTGAAGGCGGTGAGGCATCTGACAAAGTGCCCGGTAGTTACGTCAGGCATACAAAATAAAGCCTGTTGGTATCTACCAATGGTCAGGTCAGTCGTGAGTGTGCGATAGCATGATAGGCAGAACACCCACAGAAAGTCTCCCTCCATTGTGGGCGTTCTGTCTATGCGATGATGAATATTAATGCCTTTGTAGAGCCTGGTCGAGGTCGCGAATAATGTCTTCGGCGTATTCTATGCCGACAGAAAGGCGAATACAGCCCTCAGTAATCCCCATCTCCTGACGTTCGTGTTGGCTTAACGAGCGATGGGATGACATCGGTGGATAGCTGACTAAGGAAAAAACATCGCCCAATGTCGTTGCGGGCAAACAGAGCGTGAGTTGGTCCATAAAACGATATGCCGCCTCACGTGTTTGCTCCCTTAGCTCAAAAGAAAGCAGGCCGCCAAAATGCTCACGTTTCAGCAGGTGTGTTGCTAATTCATGGTGAGGATGTTGTGCGAGGCCAGGATAATGAATGCGCTCAACAGCCGGGTGTTTTTGTAGGAAGCAGGCAACCTGCATTGCGTTTTGGCATTGGCGTTCTACGCGCAGCGAGAGGGTACGCAACCCACGTAGCATAAGATGCGCTTCAAAAGGACTGAGCATCGCACCGAACATCGTGGCATAAGTACGAGCCTGATCGAGTAGCGCGTTGCTAGCACTGATAAGAATCCCGCCATTACTATCCCCATGCCCGCTGATATATTTCGTAGCACTATGGACGACCAAATCGATGCCATGCTCGATTGGGCGTAGCAAATAGGGAGTGGTAAAGGTACTATCTACAATGGTAATGGCCCCAATGGCGTGCGCAGCTGCGCTGATCTTGTCCAAATCCGCAAGCTTGACAAGTGGGTTTGAAAGTGTTTCAAGGTAGATAACATCTGGCTGCTCAGCCTCAATGGTCTGCGATACCTGCTCATTGCAAAGATCGGCAAGCACTATTGTGACGCCAGCGGGTTGGAAGACTTTGCGTAACAGGCCGATGCTTGGTCCATATAAATCTTTGGAGGCGAGGACTTTTGTGCCGACAGAGAGGCCACCTGTGGCTAATGCCGTATGAATAGCTGCCATGCCGGAGCCAAAAGCGACGGCTCCCACACCGCCTTCTGCGAGCTTGAGTGCTTCTTCTAAGGCGTAGGAATTAGGATTGCCCTGGCGTGCATAAACATAGGCCTGCTCGCCAGTTGGCGTGATACCATTAAATGCCTGATCGAGAGCCTGTGCGCTGTTATGGACATAGGTCGTGCTGGCATAGATAGGATGAACGGTGGGTAGACCTGCTGACTCTGCAGGTGGTTTGCAAATACCCCCATGGACCAATTGTGTTTCTAATGTCCAGGATGCCGTGTGGTCAGTTTGTGTCATGCCAATCCTTTCGTTGTTGATACTAGAATTCGTTGTTTTATATCGTGTGCCCCTTTGCACAGGCCGCAACCATCAGGGTGTACATAGGCTGTTCAGATAGCGCAGTGATGCCAACAAATCAGCAAGGTCGGGTAGTTCCTGCTCATGATGCGCAATCCACTGTTGGTACAATGCGCCATAACGATCTGCAAGAATGATGCAAGGGGTACGTTGCTGCTGATCCATAGGGATATAGCGTCTGCTGACGTGACCTGCTGGGTCTGCCAGCAGTGGAAATGGCAGCTGTAGTGAGTCTTGCGCTTCTTTATTTATCAGTACGGACATTGCCGTAATTGTTAGTAAGGCACACTGCTCTTCACGCCATGCCTGATAGTGAGAGGCGAAAGCCCACAGCAGAGCGCGCGCTTCACTCCGTTGTGGGTCCTCGATAAAAACGAGTAGTAAGTGTTCGCGTTGTTTGTAATCCCAGGGGCTATATGCTCGCCCATCAGGGGCGGGTAGTGAAAATGCAGGAATGATCTGGCCTGGGAGTAGCAGCGGCGACTCCTGGGAAGCATAGAGATGTTCAAATGCCATGTAGGTATTTTCCTCAATATATTGGCGCGATGCCAGCTAAATGGCTCACGTGAGAGATTTCTCCCTATATATTACACGATGGACTGCAAGGTAAATTTTCAGCAGAAAAAAGCTAGCAGACATATATGCTAGTGTGTGTAAGGTTTTTGCCCATGATATCTTCTCATCTATCATGGGGATACACCTTGTGGTGATATACTGATATACTGATAGACAGGTAGAGTTTATCTGAAAGAGAGCATGGTGGCGAAAATCGAGAGAAGAAAGATGCAGTTGGCGATGAGAGAAAAAATGAAGGGTCTTCTGGCGGGCATGATTTTTCGCGTCATCGCGTTGCTAACGCTCGGTCAGATTTCGCCGATTCTCAGCGCATGCCTCATTATTGAGCGCGAAGGCAAGATACTTCTGATTGATCGTGCGGATAGTTTGGGCTATACCATTCCGGGCGGCATTGTTCGTTATAATGAGACAGTAGAGCAATGTGTTGTGCGCGAAGTGCGTGAGGAAACCGGGTATGAGGTTGTGTTACATGCTCTGGTGGGCGTGTATTCTTCTTTGAAGCGTGACCCGCGTTTCCGTGCAGTGGCGATTACCTATCGTGGGACAATTACGGGTGGCGTAGAACGTGCTTCTAACGAGGGGCAAGTGTGTTGGCGTGTCCCTCAAGAGGTGTTTGGACATATGGCGTTTGACTGTGAACAGATGTTGCAAGATTATCTGAGTGCGCAACAGCGATTGTCATAGTTGGTTCTATGCTATGCGTACGCTGTGAAAATGACGGATCACGAGAGGAGAAAGAGCATGCCAATTTGCCCAATTTGTGATGATACAGGCCTACAAAACTCTGATGCGAGCAATCCTGAATTTTGCTACTGTGCCGCAGGTAAACAGGCACGGCGTCAGTGGGAAGCGAGCCATGGGCAGGGCAAGGGAAGTAGGCAGCCGAAACCGGCAAGCTTTATCGATATTGCCCATTTGGAACAGGTGAATGCCAGCGTAGATGCAATGCGTGCCTCATTGCTCGGCAATCAAACGAACGAAACAGCCACTTCCACGAAACATCCTGCGGTGCAACTGCTCTATCAGGTGGCTCACGCCGGCCATGAAATATCAGTGGTGGAAGCAACGCAACTCTATGATCTGGCAAAAACGCTGGAAGCTTTTCTTGGTGGAATGGCTTTGGTTGGGCGAAATCAAAAGAGGTAACAGGCGTATGTGTGCTTATCTGCGGTGCAGGCTAGCACAAATGGGTATATACATTGACAGTTACCGTTGTCCTCTTTTATACTTGCTGCGTAATTATACTCTAGCGTAATTTGCAGGTGGCTCTGAGATAGTTACACGCTCAGAGTTTTATTTGTATATTTCAACCGTAACCTGCACAAGCGCATGGTATGCGCGTATGCAGAGGGAGGGCTATCGTATGACCTGTCCACGTTGTGGAAACCAATGGGATGTCAGTAAAAGTCCTTGTTCGCGCTGTGGTCTGCTGGTGCATTTGCCGGGGCGTTTTGGTGCTACACGCAACACCGCATCGGCATCTCAGCAGCAGGCAGCCCAAACGCCACCTCCAACTCCCTCGAATGCTTCGCCTATAACGCAGCAGCCGGGGTTTTCGCCGCAGCTTCCGACTCCAAGCACATCGATGCCGCCCCCGACACCACGCATGGGACGCGATGGCAATGGAATACCCGGTGCGTCTTATCCCACTTCTCCTGAAACTGCGCAAGCTCGTTCGGGTATCGGTGAATTTGGTGCATCTCCATTTATGCCACAAACACCTTATCCAGGAACTTCCTATAGGGGCACGGAAATTGGCTCAATAGTCGATGATTCAATGCCTGCTCGTAGGCCGCAAACCGATATGTTAGAAATGGGTGGTGTCAACCCGAGTCAACCAGCGAGCATGCCACCGCCACGTGCTCGTGTCACAAATCAGCCCTTGGCCGATTCAGCTCGTGCCCAGTCGCCGTTGCGTCCCAGTCGTCTCGTGAATGAACGCAACAACCCACCCGTAGCGCGTATGGCCTCTTTCACGGCAGGCCCAGATGGCAGTGTTGCCTCTGATTTGTCGGGGATGGGAAACGCAACCGCTAGTCCTGCTTTTGTAAATGTGCGCATGCTCATGCCGGGAACAGTGTTACGCGGTGGACGTTATCGTTTACAAGAGCAGCAAGAGCGTCAAATGTGGACCAATGGAGCTTTTGAAGCATGGTGGTCTGCTCAGGATGCGCAACGTTCTTCGTCTTCCGCAGAAATCTGTGAAATTGTTGTACCGGATAGTCAGTCCATGCTGATGCAGTCTACATTGCGTTCTGCGACAATGGCATTGACTTCAGTAGGTCGTCATCCCTATATTCCTACCTTATGGGATGTTTTTAACGAGCAAGGTCGAAATTTCTTTGTTTTTGAGCCGAGCGAGGGAGAGTCATTGATGGCGCGTATGCGTCGTACTGGGCGCGCGCTATCAGAAGCAGATGTGGTTGAGTGTTGCTTACAAATGACTGAATTGCTAGACCTGTTGAGCCAGCAGTCCCCTCCGCTTGTACACGGTCTTATTCGGCCTGAACATATTGTCATCGCGCGTGCTAATGGACATTATCTCTTAACGCATTTCTCTATTCTCCTGGCGGGTGGGTCCACACAGTTTATCACAGGGATAGAGCGTATTCATCTTTCGCCGTATACATCACCAGAATTTGCACGGGGCGTCGTGGATGTGCGCTCTGATTTGTATGCATTACTGGCGACAGCATACCATGTGGTGACGGGGAGTCTGCCTTCAGCACTTAGTGGAAGTATTCCGTCGGCTCAGCGGCTCAATCCGACAGTGTCACCTCAATTTGAAGCTATTCTTGCCAAAGGGTTGCGCTCGAATGCCTCTCAACGCTATCAGCGTCCGTCTGAGTTGCGTCAAGAGTTGCTGGCGATGAATTCCGTGCATGGGAGCCTGGCTCCAGCAAGTGTCAAGCCATTTAGTATGCAGCCCATGCAGTCGCAAACGCATCACTCTGTGCAATCTTCCATGGGCCCGATTGAACAATTTTTGCCGAGTATGATGTCGTCTGTCATCGATGATTTTGAGGCCCAGGATCGCCAGATGCTGTTACCGCAACCAGAAGAGTTAGCACCTATGGTAGAACGCAATGACACACAGATAGCGACTTTCTGGATAGTTGGGATACTGCTTCTCCTCATTGTGTTAATTGTGTTTAGTCGCGGCCTCATGTGAGTAGTACGCTGTCAAGCTTCATCTGATGCACGAGATGGAATGCACGAAATGGAATGCACGAGATGGAATGCACGAGATGGAATGCACGAAATGGAATGCACGAAATGGAATGCACGAAATGAGATGTAGTGACACCCCTTGTGGGTGTCACTACATCTCATTAGGCCCCACTCATTAGGCCCCACAGAGGTGCTATGCGATGGGTGCATCGATGGTTTTTGTGCCTACGTGTACGGCGACAATGCCCCCAGTCAGGCGATAGAAACGAACATTGCTCCATCCCACTTCTTCCATCATGGCTTTGAGGGTGGGGGCGTTAGGGAAGGTTGTTAGAGAGTTTGGCAAGTAGTTATACTCTTCAAAAGCTTTTCCGATGATTGTGCCAAAGAGTGGCGCGAGTTGGTAAAAGTAGAAGTAGAAGAGCGAGCCAAAGATTTTACCGGGTGGGTGGCTGATTTCCAGACAGACAACGCGCCCACCGGGACGTACTACGCGCAACATTTCGCGGAATCCCCGGCGAATGTCGCTCAGGTTGCGGACGGTAAACGCGGAGCAACACCCATCAACGCTGTTGTCAGGCAAGTCGATATGCTCGGCATCGCCGACGCGCAACTCAATGCGATCTTGTAGTCCGAGGCGGGCCAGTTTATGGCGTCCCTGTTCGAGCATTTCGGGCGTGATATCCATCCCAATCATATGTGTGTCTGCGCCAGAGCCTTTGATGACGGCGAGTGAGAGATCAGCCGTGCCTGCCCCTAAATCCAGTCCGGTTTCACCGCTGCTAAGAGCCAGATGGCGTGCGGCGAAGGCGCGCCACTGGCGATCTAGACCAAAACTCATCAGGCGGTTCATCGGATCATAGATGCGCGCAATCCGACCAAAGAGATTTTGGACATAAAAACGCTTGCCGCCACTCGTGCGAAAGCGATCTTCTAAAGAAAGTTTTGTTGTCATAACAGATTATCCTATTTATTTTTTGCGTGCGACCACGAAATCAATTAATTCATCCATGACATCGCGATGAGGAGAAGCCGGAAAGTGATATAAGGCCTCGCGCGCTTTGCGCCCATAGATGAGTGCATCCATCTGAGCGCGTTTGACGCCCTGACCGTGCGCGACCCATTCGACGATGGAGCGTACATCGGGTTCCTTTTGCGGCTCGCCGCTGAGCAACTGGCTGACTTGTTGATACTGCCCGTTTTGTGGTTGTTCTTGCAGCGCGTAGATCAATGGGAGTGTCACCATATGTTGGCGTAGATCATTGCCAGCAGGTTTCCCGATGGTTGCTTGATCTTCTGTATAATCCAGGATGTCGTCGATGATCTGGAAGGCGATGCCGAGATTCAAGCCATATTCGTAGAGCAACTCAATCTCTTCATCAGAAGCGTTGCTAAGTATCGCGCCACCTTTGCTACAGGCAGCGATGAGACAAGCTGTTTTATGTTTAATTTTTTCGTAATAGGCATCTATCGTCAGGTCGACGCTGCCAGCGGTCATCATTTCCATGATGGTGCCTTCACAAACAGTCGCGACCGTGTCGGAAAAAAGGTGGTCAATGCGGTGATCTTCGATATCAGCGATCAAGCCGGCTGTTTTTGCAAAGTAGTAGTCACCTAAGAGAATCGCGATTTTATCGCCCCAAAGCGCATTGACAGTAGGGTTTCCACGTCGTGTGCGTGCTTCGTCTACAATATCATCATGGATGAGTGTTGCCAGATGAGTCATTTCAAAAGCGACACTGAGCGGTAAAAGTTTTTCAAAGTGGTAGGTGTTTAGTTTGCCTGAAAGTAATGTGATGGCAGTTCTAAGACGTTTGCCCGGCGACGCAAGAGCGTGCATTGAAGCAGAATGAAGAATAGTGAGTCCCGATGCTGCTCTTTCTTGAAAAGTAGTATCGACTCGATCAAGATCATTCTGAATACCAGCAAAGAGTTGGCTCAATGTAGCCGCTGTGTTCATAAGAGACACTCCATTTCGCACGTCGTCTTGCACGTGACTGGGCTTGAGAGTATCCTCTTGCACGTGATGAGAGCCGCCGCATATATCAGATATGCGCAACTGCTCTCTATGTGACGTTTCATTTACTTTGTAAGATTATAGCGCGCCTGGCCTATGAGATGCGAATAGGCTTCGCATAGGTAAGCATGAGTCATGTCCGATGTAACAAAATTGTGAGCTTGCTTGCGAAAAACAAAGCTGACTAATCGTATTCTATATAGTAGACGTTGTATCGATTTCAATCAGGTCTTCTTGCACGTAGCCATTGGTAAAATTGAATTCATCGAGGGCATCCAATGCGCTTCGATACTCTGTCCAGGTGAGTCTTCGATTTAAGACTGGGTCATTGACTGCTTTCCAGGCTGGAAAATATTGGTCCATCAGACTGACCGGTGTGTCTGGTCCCAATTCGTCTGCAATCCAGCGGAGAACCTCGCGTGTGCCCGCAATATCTTCAGGCATCACCAAGTGACGGATCAAGAGACCGCGTCGAGCAATCCCTTCGGCGTCAAGCTGGAGTGGTCCTACCTGCCGATACATCTCACGCAAGGCAGTATGGTTGTAATCAACGTAGCGAGGCATCTTCGAAGTGCGTAGGGCATGCTTATTATCAGCATACTTGGCATCAGGAAGGTAGATATCCACCACGCCGTCGAGCAGTTTCAATGTTTCCATATTTTCATAGCCTGCACAATTATAAACAAGGGGCAAGTGTAATCCCTTCCCACATGCGATGAGCAGAGCTGCGAGGATCTGCGGAACAAAATGGGTAGGCGTTACTAGGTCTAAATTGTGACAGTTTTTTTTCTGGAGGTAGAGCATCATATGTGCGAGACGCTCTGCTCCTACTCGGTGGCCCAAGCCTCCCTGGCTAAGAGGAAAGTTCTGGCAGTAAGTACAACGTGCCTGACAATAGCCAAAGAAGATTGTACCGGCCCCTCGTGTGCCACTGATGGGAGGCTCTTCTCGCCGATGCACGTTCCAGGATGCGACGATAGCCTCGGTTCCAGAGTGGCACACGCCTGTTTTGCCCGCAATACGGTCGCAGCGGCAGTTTTGCGGGCAAATTGTGCAGCTACGCAAAACTTCCCAGGCGAGAGCTGCGCGTTCGGCCAGTTCGCCAGTTTCATAAAGTTGTAAGTAACTTGGGTAGAGCATGCGTGTGACTCCGAACATTACTGTACCACGTGATCTTTCATCATCCTAGAAGAGATCACGTGGTACTTATCTACTATGTTAGTCGCTGTTTTTTATGGTGCAGGCCATTTGAAACCGCGTTGTGATGGGCGCATTGCTCCTCTTGACGAGGCAGATTTCTTTTTCTGCCCGGTATCGCTTGAGGTGCGTGTACGACGTGTTTTGGGAGCGTCTAATGTTTGTTCGTTTTGCTCTACTAGCTCATCTGGTGCTTCGGAAGCAGGCAGCGAGGAATCTGCTGTCAAAGCATGATCGCGTGTCGCGTGTGGGTCGCTTTCTGTCAGTGGTGTGGAGTGAACTTGCTCGACCAACGCGCCTGCGTCTTGGGAGATCCCATTCCAAAACTGAGTCTTGCGACGCTGCGCAGGCCGTGAGCCTTTCAGCACACGCCCGTCGGGCAGGCGGGTGACATGCGGTTCCATTGGCCGTTGTTGATAACGTTCTCTCGGTGATGGGCCGCGTTCGGGACCACGCTCACGCTCGCGTTCGGGACCACGCTCACGCTCGCGCTCAGGACCACGCTCACGCTCAGGACCACGCTCACGCTCGGGACCGCGCTCACGTTCGGGACCACGCTCGCGCTCGGGACCACGCTCACGCTCGGGACCGCGCTCACGCTCGGGACCACGCTCACGTTCGGGACCGCGCCCACGCTCAGGACGACGTGATGTGTCATCATGGTCGAAACGTTCGTAGTCACCCTCGAAACGTTCAGCATGGGGCTGGGAAAATGTCGATTCGCGTCTCCCCTGTTCCCTGTTATTGCCATAGGGTGCGGACTGGCCCTGTCGGTGATTATCATAGCCGTTGCGTGATGCTCCTCGTTCATCACGGAATGAGCGTGAGTCTGGACGGCGTGAACGATCAGTAGGAACATCACGGTCCCGCGAGCTTTGCCATGGGCGTCCTTGACCCTGGTCACGATCTCGTGAATATTCGCGGTGTTCTCCGGCAGAAGGATGGCGATAACCTTGACTCTGACCACGTGGATTAGCTCTGCTTTGCCCATCTGAGTTGCTACGGCGGTCGCTATAGTGTTGCTCGTCACGGGGACGCCCGGGAGGAGTATTGTGTTCGAACGAGCGGTCTCGCTCAGGTCTGTTGCGGTCATAGCTAGTGTTCCGTCTCTCGCCTCGTTCTTGATAAGAGGAAGAGCGGTCACCGCGTTCTTCGTCGGTATTTCTGCGATAGCCAGGTGTGAAGCCAGCTTGTGGCTGATGGGGACGGTTATCGCTATGCCCTGTGCGTGGGGGCTGACCGCGTGTGTCGCGCTGATTGCGTGGTTGGTAATCGGCATGAGTATGATTTGCCCCAGTTTCCCAGGCGCGATCTACCGTTTCACGATTCAAACGAGGGCGGGCGGGATGCGCAGGACGTGCATCTCCAGACCCGTTTGAGGTTGGTCGACGAGATGGTGGACGCGAGTCATCTCGATGTTGCTTATTGAATTCTCTGGTCATAATTCCTTTCACGGCTCTACCGTATAGAGGATACTCTTCAGTGGTGGTCATGTCTGATCGGCAAGGTCTGCATGGCTTCCTCCCGTCGTTCGTTCCACTCCTATGCTTGCATAGATGACGCGCTTTTTCTCAGATGGCATGTAATGATGGTGTGATGGGGCTGCGTCATATTCAGTATACCACATATCTTCTACTGTGACGAGGTAAAAAAGGCTGAAGATGTTTTTATTACTGCCCGGGTGTTGGGGATGGAGTGGGTAGTATAGTATTCGTCCATAAAGGTACTGGGATATCGTGTGACTGCGCACTCCCAAACATTGCCAGTGTTTTCGTTGCCAATTCATCTGGCAATAAAGGGCGCAACACGACCTGATAGGAGAGACCTTGCTCACTAAATATTTGGGCTAGTGCCTTCGGCATCTGTGTCTGAAGTGTTGCCAAGTCGCTTGCTGTAAGAAGTATCGCGTTTTGAGGAATGGTATATTTTAAGCAGGCTGTTTCAGGATTCTGACTGGTTGTGTCTTGCGGGATTGCTCCACATTCAAAGGTGGTGGCTTGGGCCAGCGTGAAAGTACTGAGTGGCCAGGGCAGTATGCTTTGTGTGAGATCCGGGCTAAAATCTTGATGTACCAGGAATGCCATCATGCTGTTGCTATAGGGAAAAGTGGGGGCTTGTAGGACATCTTTGATCGATTGCAGTGCCTGGTTTAAGTGCTGGTATTCGCTCAGAGCTTGGGAAGGTTCCTGTTGGTGTCCAAAGAGACCGTCCATAAATTCTAGTTGTTTCCCGTTCAAATTGACCTCTAAAAACGTGGCGTTCTGGTCTGGTACATCCGAAAATTGTTGTTGATGCATCGTCAAGAGACCATCCATGTCAACAAGCGTATGTAGTAGTTGCTCTAGTGTCTCGCTAGTGAGTTGGCCCTGCACATCTGTCCCGAGGATATAGCGGCCATCACCATAAATGCTGATCTGTGGGGCCAGGGAGAGACTGCCAGAGAGGCCCCCGCCATAGAAGGTGCGTAGTAAGATATCTTGTGCCTGCGTACTATAGGTGATTTGCTGATTATTTTGGCCCTTGGCATTAGGTGAGGCACTGATAAAAGTCGTTGTATGGTGTGTCTGGTTGACGATGCGGGTAGAACCACCTGTACAACTGGTGACAATGAGCGCGATGAATAGAAACAAAGCCAGTCGTAGCTTGCTCGTAGTACTAGAGGGCGTATACTGGGATGCCCTCTGTTGATACATTGTCTGTGTGAGAGTACGAAGAGGCATAAGTCCTCCATCGAAAACGACGTTTTACGTGTTATTGTACACGAGAGAGATGTCTTTATACCAACAAAAGTGCATGGTAGAGCTATTGGAATAAACGATAACCGATCAATTTGTAGACGAGTTTAGCAGCCATGAAGTCGGCCCGTGTCTGGCCCGGCATCGGGCAGAGTTCTACCACATCCATGCCGACAACTTCGCTACGTCGGCAAATCTCGCGAAAGAGGTCTAGTACCTGATACCAGTGCAAGCCACCCGGCTCAGGGGTTCCCACTGCCGGCATTTCACCTGGATCGAAGACATCGAGATCAATCGTGACATACGTATGCTTGCTCAGCCGTTCCCAGGGAATGCTAGCGTTCCCTCTGGCAATTTGATAGGCCCATACGATTGCAACATCAGGCTTGCTTTGCATAAATTCAGCTTCTTCGGGGCTAAAACTGCGGATACCGATCTCTAAGAGTGGAATACCCAGATCGACAACGCGCCGTTCGATGCTGGCATGGGAGAGCGGTGTGCCTTCATATTCGTTACGCAAGTCGCCGTGCGCGTCGATGTGAATGACACTCAGGTCGGGGTAGCGTTCGTGGACGGCGGCAATCACGGGTGCGGAAAGCGAATGCTCACCACCGAGTGTGAGAGGAATCTGCTGATGGGCTAGCACATTACGCACGGTATCACCCGTCAATTTGAGTGCGGCAGCATGATCGAGGCCATGGTAATTCAGCACTGGATAGGTGTAGACACCAGCTTCAATGGGGCAGCAAGCGAGTTCCTCATCATACAGTTCCATTTGGCTAGATGCGGCGAGTATGGCCTGGGGTCCCTGGGCTGTGCCTTTCATATAGCACACACTATATTCCAGAGGGGCGGGAATAATCGCGATGCGAGCGGTCTCGGGATTGCAGTAAGGAGCGTCGGGTGCGCCAAATTGTGTGATGGGAGTGTCTTCCATTTCTATCTCATCCTTTCTACTATAAAACGTATCATCAGCATCCCAAATGCCTGCTTGGATGGTTACAATAAAAGTGGAGGGCAAACGAGCGTCCCGATACTCAGGATCACCGCCTACCCTCCGTCGAAAACGGCGTGTTGAAAGTGCGAACTCTTCGCTTTGGGCTTCTTGCCCTTAGCGCACCTCCGCAGTTACGGGGGTAGCATGCATCAGCGCGGCCTGCTTGGTGCGCCGCTCGACCATAGCTGCTTCATAGCGCGCCTGGTCTGGCTCTTCTGGGCGCAAGGAGCGATTGGCGCGGATCACAAAATGTGTTTCGATATCGTCGCTCTGGAACATCTCTTTGGCGAAAGCAATCGCATCTTCCTGGCTGAATTCCTTGCAAGAGCAGATGTCGATATCAACTTCACCATATTCGGGCCATGCATGCAAGCTAACGTGGCTTTGTGCAATCACGACAAAGCCGGAAAGACCAGCATCTAGCGGGTTGGACGTTTCAATATCATAGAGATGGACAGGACTAACTTTATCCATGTCTATACGGCCTGGATATTCGTTGAGTACACGGCGTACCAGCGACTCGTTGCTTAGCAATGCGCGGTCACAGCTGTAGAGTTCGATCATCAAGTGAACAAGCATTAGGGTTTCCTCCTCAGAATGGGGTAACTAGGGCGAGCTGTTTCTGCTCATGAGAAAAAGCTCGCCTGAACTGTGGTATAGTACGTACACACTACTTTGTATTATACATTAGGTTGTCAAGCTAATGCCAATAACCCTCCGCCATTTTGACCTAATGCCAAGATGATTTCTATCTAAAAGGCATAGTGATTAATCTAAAAGCTAGCGACCTATCTACCTAATACCAAGCGATTTATCCATCTAAATGCCAGAAGAAAATCCACCTAATAGGAAATGACTGCGAGCTATCAGGTGGATGATGGGCGGTGTATGTTTTTTTACGGGCGTGCTTGTTTGCCAGCAGCGTAGGCATTTTGTAGTTCTTGTAACAGTGCGCCGCGCTGTGCATAGAGTTCGCGGCGTGGGCGTGCCGTGGCTTTGCTCACGGTATAAGCTGTGAGTAAAGGCAGGGCGATGGTGGAATCGCCATAGATGACGACGGTATCGTGCAGTTGGTCGGGTTTAATTTTGCCCCAAGAGACAGCTTCTGAGGGGGTTGCGCCCGAGAGACCTCCCCAATGTGGGGCATCGGCGGTGATCTGGATAAAGTAGTCGTGGCCGCCTTTTTGGATACCGAGGACTTCCCACAGTTGTGGCTGTGTTTGGAGATAGAAGTTCTTAGGGCTGCCGCCACCGAGAATAATGACGCCATTGCGGGTGGCGTGATGGACGATGGCGGTTGTCTCGTTGACATCTGCCAGAGGATCGAGCGTCAATTTGCTGCCATCCAGGGCGTTGCGTGCCACATTCATGCCAATCGACGAATCGCCGGGCGACGAGGTGTAGATGGGCACATTCCACTGTGCGGCTTGTGCTAGGATTGAATACTCCGGTTTGACGCCTACTTTGAGGAGCTGGCTGCCCAGATGATAGTGCAGTTCTGCGGTTGAGATTGGCTGATTGGGCAGGCTTTTCAGACATTCGCGCACGAAAGCATCGGTATCAAGCAAGACCTTATCGGCAAACAGAATATCATAGATGCGAATGATGCCATCTTCTTGGAGTTTGGTATCGTCAAGACGAAAATCGCCGCGATGGAGTGCCATGGCGAGGGCGTAGTGCATATCATGATAGAGATTCGCACCGGTGCTAATGATAAAATCAACAAAACCATATTCCATCAAGGTGATGATGCTACCACCGAGACCGGCGGGGGTGAGGGCACCTGCCATGGTGAGGCAGATCGTGACGTCCTTTGCTGGATCGAGCATCTCTTGTACATAGAGGCGAGCCGCCTCATTCAGGCGAGCGGCGTTATAGGCTTGAAACTGTTCGTCAATCAGTTCCGCAACAGTCATATTGGGCCGAACACGATGTGGGAGGATCTGGGGGCCACTCAGGTAGTTGATTGGCTCCGACGTGTCGTGTGTGTTCTGTTCCATCTCATGGTGATGGTGGGTCATTATACGCATTATCCTTTCGATAGAGAGTGAGTTAGGTGTACTATTCGACCATGGCGCGGCGTATCTCGATAATCTGGTCGCGCAATTGGGCCGCCTTCTCAAATTCGAGTTGTTTGGCCGCGGTACGCATCTGCGCCTCCAGGTCTTTGATGAGCTTTAACGCTACGTCACGTGGAATGCCGGCAAGTGCTACTGCGGCGGACTTCCCATCGCCAGCTGTGGAGTCCGTGTTGCTCATGGCTTTGAGACGTTCAGAGAGCGTTTTAACTTCTTTCGTGATGCCGCGTGGTGTGATATGGTTGCGTTCATTATATGCCATTTGAATGGCGCGGCGGCGATTAGTCTCATCAATGGCCCGTTGCATCGATTTTGTTATTGTATCAGCATACATAATAACACGGCCTTCAATGTGGCGGGCAGCACGCCCAATGGTCTGAATCAGCGAGCCTTCGGAGCGCAGGAACCCCTCTTTGTCGGCATCAAGGATGGTGACGAGTGAGACTTCTGGCAGGTCGAGTCCTTCGCGCAGGAGATTGATGCCAACGACGACATCGTAAATGCCTAGGCGTAAGTCGCGCAAAATCTCGATGCGCTCGATGGTGTCGATCTCTGAATGGAGATAGTGGACCTTGATATTGAGTTCTTGCATATAGTCAGCGAGGTCTTCCGCCATTTTTTTCGTGAGTGTTGTGACCAGGACGCGCTGATGCTGCTCGGTGCGCTGGCGAATTTCAGCCAGGAGATCGTCAATCTGGCCTTTAGTGGGACGCACACTGATCTCGGGATCGATCAAACCTGTGGGGCGAATGACCTGTTCAACAATGGCCTGACTATGCTCGTATTCATAGGGGCCGGGTGTTGCTGAAACGTAGAGGGCCTGTTTGATGATCTTCTCAAACTCATGGAACATGAGAGGGCGGTTATCCATGGCGGAAGGCAAGCGAAAACCGTAATCGACAAGGACTTGTTTGCGCGAACGGTCACCTGCATACATGCCACGCACTTGTGGCAAGGAGATGTGAGATTCATCGGCAACCAGGAGGAAATCTTCGGGCAGGTAGTCGAGCAAGGTCCAGGGCTGTTCGCCAGGGCCGCGTCCGGCGAGGTGACGTGAATAGTTCTCGACACCGGAGCAAAGCCCCGTTTCGCGCAACATCTCAATGTCAAAATTGGTGCGTTGTTTCAAACGAGCCGCCTCCAACACTTTGCCAGCACTCTCTAGAGCCTTGAGTTGCTCATCTAGCTCTTGTTCAATGGCTTGAATAGCGGCGTTCATGCGTTCTTGCGTAGTCACCCAATGTTTCGCGGGGTAGATGTCGAGTCGTTGGCGGCGTCCCAGTACTTCACCGGTCAGTGGGTCAATCTCTGTCATGCGTTCAATCTCGTCGCCAAAAAACTCAATGCGCACTGCCACATCTTCGTAGGCGGGGAAAATCTCCAAAACGTCGCCACGGACACGAAAGCGTCCGCGCACAAAATTGGTGTCATTGCGCTCATACTGAATCTCGGTGAGGTGGCGCAGTATCTTCTCGCGCCGTCGCTCATCGCCCACCTTGAGGGACAAGGTCACCTGCCCATACTCTTCTGGGCTACCCAGGCCATAGATACAGGAGACAGAGGCGACAATCAGCACATCACGCCGCTCAAAGAGGCTGCGTGTGGCAGAGAGGCGCAGTTTTTCGATCTCGGCGTTTAACATACTCTCTTTGGCAACATAGGTATCAGTGCGGGGGATATATGCTTCTGGTTGGTAGTAGTCGTAGTAGGAGACAAAGTATTCAACGGCATTGTGAGGGAAAAACTCTTTAAATTCGCTATAAAGCTGTGCAGCCAGCGTTTTATTGGGGGCCAGGACAAGTGTTGGTTTCTGAACTTGCTCAATGATTTTGGCAACGGTGTATGTTTTACCGCTTCCCGTGACGCCTAACAGCGTTTGGTGTTGATAGCCTTTCTGAATACCCTCAGTGAGTTGCCCGATGGCAGCAGGCTGATCGCCAGTGGGCTGAAACGGGGCTTCTACCTGAAAATCTGGCATGTTTTTGTTCCTTACAGCTCTTCATATAGAATATTTTTTCCAATCACCTGCTTATTATATCACCGATAGCATGACATGGTAATAGCTGTCTGGTGTGTGTATCTGTAGATAGTAACGGGACGACGGTGAGCAAGTGTGAACAGCTTCATAGTCATTATTCCCCTGTATGATACACTAAAGGTGAAGGGTCTGTTGCTCATGTAAGTGGTTTTCTCGAAAGGTTGACAGCGATGGCACAAACGCCAGTATCTTCACCTCCGTCCGGTATGCGGAAACGTCAGACAGCTATCGCTGGGCGTCTTGTGATTGTAATCGGACTTTTGTTACTACTGGTGATGTTGGGGGTTATTGTCTATCTCAGTGTAGCACCGATGGGCTGGCCTTTCGGACGCCCAGCACAAGCGCAGATCACAACTGCTACTCTCTATACTGCCGTGACCTATGCGGGCCTGACTGTCACGGTACAAGACGCGCAATTGGCAAACAGTTTCGCGGATGACCAAGTGACGAGTGCGCTACACGTAGTGCGTATCCATCTGCAAATACAGAATACTGCCGCTATTCCTAGCAATTTTATGTATATGAATGTGATGCAATTGGTGTTACCCCAGGGCCAGACTGTTTTACCAACCTATGTGCGTGGGCGCATTGGCATTCCTGTGGCGACCACCTTGTCTAGCGTGGTCGATTTCCCACTCGTAAGTGCTACTCCCCTCTCTCAACTTCTGTTGCGGCTAGGGGCACGCAACGAGGTTCAGTTGGATATTCCGCTTGCTGCTCATGCTGATCTGAATCAATATGCACCTAAGACCAAACAAGTGAATGAGCCGCTGCAATACTTTGGCCTGAACTGGACAGTGGTGAGTGTCACCTCTCAGTTGAGCTTCGCCGATCAGCAGGCCCCAAATACGATGCGCTACATCGTTATACAAATGAGCGTAGATAATACGCTTTCGCAAGTTGCCATTCCAGGTTCTGCATATGACTATATACAACTGACATATGGAAAAAATGTTGTGACACCTATACAGACAACCCTGCCTGTTGCCTTTGCCACGGGTATTACAGGTCAAATGGGGACTGTGACATTTCTGGTTCCACAAAATATATCCACTATCGTTTTGACCCTGGCGGCGCAACAGCAGAGTGGTTTTGATAGTGCTGTGACAAACATACAACTGCCATAGTGGTAAGTGTATATGTTCACTGTATGATTTTTGTTGAATAGAGGAGCGAGATAATAATGCTTCAATCGTCTGGGCATCGCTGTCCCACCTGTGGTAATATGGTTCCCTTCGGTCAACGCTTTTGTGCAAATTGTGGGGCAGTGCAGAATGGTGAAACGAATCGGCAAACGGAGCGCGCTGACGAACACTCCGGTGGGGCAGATAAAACACCGTTGTCGATTCCCCCCCCTCCACCGGAAAGCTATCGTGCATCACCGCAAGCTCAATCGTATCCACAATATTCAGGCACGCCAACCCCTTTACAACAGACGCCCCCGCCCTATGCAGTTGCGCAACAAAATTCATCAAAGGGTGTTTTTCGGCAGGTTGGGTGTGTCACTGGTATCATCCTGCTCGTGATCCTTGCATTCTGTGGCACGGTGTCGTACTTCATCTATAACGGTATTCAGAGTGCGGCCTCGAAAGCAGCAAAGAACATTGCAACCAGTACAAGCAATAATTCGAGTAGTGCAGGTAGTAATGTCACGCCAACGCTACCTCCGATCACTACCTTTCCGATTAACGAGACGGTGACCTATGCGAGCATTACGATGACCGTTCTTGATGCAAAACAGGGATTGGCTTTTGTTGATGACTCAAATAGCTCGCCTGCGGGCGTTGTGCGCCTGGATTTCAAAGAAGTGGCAGGAACAGGGACACCCGGTAACTTTGCCTATGGTGATGTTTTTCGTCTGCTGTTGCCAGATGGTACAAGCGTTGTACCGCTGAGTGAGCAGAATCCATCATCTCCAAGTGCGTCAACATCGCGTTCCAACTGGGTTGATTTTCCAGTTTCCACAAGCACAAAGGTTGGTGATCTCGTCTTGCGTATTGGGCAAACGACAGAAACTCAGATGGATGTTCCCCTAACGGGCAAAGCGGACTTGAGTAAGTATCAGGATAAGACGAGTACTCCCAATAAACAGACTCAATACGATGGTCTAACTTGGACACTCACGAAAGCAACAATTAGCCTGAGTAGTGGTGGGAAGCAGGCAGACAGTGGTATGCTCTATGTCACAGTGACGCTCCGTGTGGACAATCCGACAACAAATGGTTTTAATGCCTATTGGGGTGATTATGCACGGCTAAAAGCGGGTAATACAACAAGTGTGCCAACAATTAATAGCACGCTCCCGCTGAGTTTTGCGGCTGGCTCATCAGGAGGAAGCGGCGATGTGATTTTCCAGCTTCCGCAGGGAAACACCACGTATACCCTGATTTTATTGGGGAATGCCTCGTCGCAGATTAGCCAGGCGACCATAGATTTTCAGGTTGGGTGATGGATGTGACTGGTTGGCTGGTCACGGTAATGTGCTGGGGCGTAGGAGTGCTAGTTGCCCCACACCGTTGTGAATATGCAGGTAGAGGATGCGTCCATCTGGTAGCCAGAAAGGATAGCAAGCCAGCTCTGACAAGATGGGTAATGTGATAGGGGTAGCGCGTAATGTGTATGTATGTAACGTGCCGTTATCGCTATAAATGAGTGCTGAACTATGTGGAGACCACGAAAAGCCAAGTAGAGCCTGCACGGGAAGCGTAAAAAGTGTGAGATGTGTTACGGCATTGATGGCGCGCAGGCTAGTGGTCTCCAGTCCACTTTGCATCTGTTGCTGCTCGTAGAGTAGTGTGTGGCTATCGGGCGACCAGGAGAAATGACTCAGTGTAAAATTGCCTGGTGCGATAATCTGTTGAATAGCCCCGCTCAGAGCATTCATCAGATAGAGTGCGCGCCCAGGTCCCTCAAGGGTTTGCTGAGAGAGCTGCTTGGCAGTCGTGGCCATGATGGCCAGCGGGTGCCCATCTGGCGACCAATTGAGACTTTGGATCAGCAGAGGGATTGGCATGCTGGCGAGTAGATGTGGAGCTATGCCAGATGGCGAAACCATCCACAGTTGCGGCTGCGCTTGTGGTCGCCCAGGCGTCACAAAGGTAATCTCTTGTGAGGTGGTGGGTGACCAGCTTGCCGCCAGTGCATTTTTGCCTAATGGGTGCATATAGTGACCGATGGTGGCAAGTGCTAACAAGGGTGCATTGGCGGTAAGGGGATAAATTGTTGTGACGAGAGACGTCCCATCGGGTGACCAGGCGACGCTATAAGCATCACGCATCGTCAGTACATTGTGTGCAATAGGGTTGGTGATATCGGTTACATACATCACGCCTGGCTGGTGGGCTGGCGCGTAAACCAGGTGTTGTCCAGTAGGATCGAGCGAAAGCAGTGTGCCGTCCTGAGCAAGCAGGTTGGGTGTGAGTAGAGTGGTATCTGTCCTATAGACAAGTGTTGTTATAGGAGCATGCGGAGGAGAGAGCAATTGCGTCGCGTATAAACTGAGGAGCAGCGTAAATAGAGCGGCGGCGGTCAGTGCAATAAGTGGGGCAAACATTCTTTTGGGTCTTGTGGACATCGGGTGCGTGGGAAGATGTTGAAGAAAGCGTCTGCGCATAGCGGGTGTCAGGTGTATCTGTTCGGCTTGTTCATGTAGGACGTGTGCTATGTGGGTTTCAAGTGCGTGATCGAAACCGAACTGTGGTGGTTGCTGTTCCTCCGCTTTGCTCTGATGATTGCGCTCTTGCTCATGGTATTCATTCATTACACACAACCTCGGTGTATGGTGATTTGTTTATCAATGTCTGGTAACACGTCCCTGTACATCCCCCTATTCTATGATGTGAACTATGGCGGATTGCTTGTTCATTCATCTGTTGGTTGTTGGATGCTTCTGAAGAAAGACGAAGAATGGAAGGAGAAAGGGTAAGGTTGTGGTGGCTGTGTGTTGAGGATGTTTGCAGGCAGCTTGAAAAGAGGGGTATATAGGAGAAGAGGTGCTTGCTGGAGTACCGTTACTCCAGCAAGAAACTGCCGATGAGTTCGCGGCGAAGGGCAGCTTTTTTGGCTTCTTCGTCGTTGATATCGACTTTTGCGGCTGGGGGTTTCTGCTCTGTAGGAACCCAGACTGGGTGCTGTTGGGTTGTAGCCGTTGTGAATTCATCAAGCATGAGTTCTTCCAGAAAGGTTGGCATCGGCTCTACGGCATCGTGTGTTAATGTCTGGGCATCGACCTCTGATGGCGGTGTTTCCTGGTTTTTCGCAATAGCTGTTTCGTGTAATTCGGTTGGCGGCATATTGGTGATTTCAGGCGCATCAGTTTGGTCAGGTATGGTATCCAGCATGACTGGTTCCAGCGCATATACTACCCGTGAAGTAGAACTATCGAGTGTTCCTACCAGCGCAAAGCGCGTTCCACATATCTCCACAAGGATGCCATGGCCGTTGAGCAGATGAGTGATCTGGCGATGCAAAGCCAGGTTTTCTTCTTTCATCTGATCCAGGACACGTTTTTGTCGGAATAATTCCTCAGTAATCAGATCAAAACTACTTCCACCCATAAAATGTTCTCCCTTTGCAAGATAGATGAATATCATTCAGCCAAAAAGTCGCGCATCATAACCATAGAGAAAGTGTGTTGCCGAGCCATATTTTATCTCTTCACGCATATAAACGTATCAATGTGTCTGAAGTAACAATGGCTGAGTTGTAGAGTGTAGATGTACAAGCTGAAGTCGTTTTATTTATCACATGCCGCTTGCTGAAGTTTCTCTGTTCTCTGCTAGTTTTGCGTGTATACTAATAGAAACGCTCTATTATGCTCTATTATGTCTGTGCCTCTATTGATGATGAGAGATGGGACGTGAGCGAAGAAGCAAGGCCTAACAACATGGTTGGTTTGGGTTTGACAGTATTAAGTGATACAATAAGGACGTTCTACGCGGTAAGCGGAAGTATCATTTCATGGTGAGAGGGAACAAAAAAATGAATGATCGTATTCGAGAAATTTTGAGCTGGTATGCCAGCGAAAATCCCGGTGTGCGTGCAAATTTGGCCCGTATGCTCAATCATGGACGGTTGGGCGGAACAGGAAAGATGGTCATTTTGCCAGTAGATCAAGGCTTTGAGCATGGGCCGGCGCGTAGCTTTGCTCCCAACCCTGCTGGTTATGACCCACGCTATTTCTTCCAGCTAGCGATTGAGGCGGGTTGCAATGCCTATGCCGCTCCCCTTGGCTCGTTAGAGGCTGGTCTTGTTGGTTTTGAGGGTGATGTCCCGTTGATCTTAAAATGCAACAATCACGACACACTGAATAACGAGAAGGACCCTATTTCCGCGATTACAGCAAGTGTGGGTGATGCATTGCGTTTGGGTTGTTCGGCGGTAGGTTTCACCATTTATCCTGGCTCGACTGAGCGCAATATGATGTATGAGCAGTTGCGCGAGATGGCGGATGAAGCGAAGGCGGCAGGCTTGGCTGTCGTTGTCTGGTCTTATCCACGTGGCACAAGTGTGAGCAAAGAGGGCGAGACGGCGATGGATGTGGTGGCCTATGCCGCTCAGATTGCCGCTCAACTAGGGGCGCATATCATCAAGGTGAAGTTGCCAAGTGCGTATGTCGAGCAACCAGAGGCCCAGAAGGTCTACCAGAAGTATGAAATTCCTATAGCGACGCTGGCTGAGCGTGTGCGCCATGTTGTGCAAAGCTCTTTTGATGGGCGGCGTATCGTGATCTTCTCTGGTGGTGCTACGGTCAGCGATGAGCAGGTCTTCAGCGAGATTCGTGCTATTCGTGACGGCGGCGGTTTTGGTTCCATCATTGGGCGCAACTCTTTCCAGCGTAAGAAGGATGTCTCACTCAAATTCCTGGATACTGTGATGGGGATTTACGAAGGATCCATCCAGTAATCACAACCAAAGCCTGCCTTGTCTTGAAAACAGGCGCGAGAAGTGCGTGGCTGTCAATAGCGCGAAGAAGCGTCTCCATCCAAAAGATACAAGGATGGAGACGTTTCTTTGCGCTATTATGCTCGAATATACATATTTTGTTTTTGCTCTTGCCCCTGCTCCGCTATGCACTGCTTTCCCATCTTTTTGCAGTACCATTGGACCTGAATGATTTCCTGGTGAGTAGACGGCATTGCAAACAATATGGAGAGTAGGCTTTGTTTTGGGGGGAGATGGATGATAAAGAAGGGAGCCTCATGTTCCTTAAGTAATTGTTGTGTGTCTGCTGTACGGAGCAAGAGGGCTTTCTGATCGCGTAATACGAGAACGACGCTCTCACAATGCAAGGATGCAGTCAGCTCAATGATGCTCTTCACGATCGTGCTTGAGAAACACTCGTGCATTTCAAGCGTGATGTGGTAGCGTTGGGCTAGCTTTATCATTGTGCGCTGCATGTCTCGTGCCTGCTGAATATGTTCGAGCCGTGCGCCCTGTTTGGGATGCTTCACTGGTAGTGGGATAAGTGAGGCACATACGATAGTGGCATTACGACTCTGTGCTAAGCGCATAACTTGCTCGATAGCTTGAATGTTAATTCCGTGTGTAAATGGTAGAAGAAAACGTACTGCTTTCATATAGCCTCCCATTGCAGCTTCCAGCTTGCTGCGTGTGCTGACGGTGATACCTATCTGTTTCTCTAGAAAAGAGCATAATGCATGATGAGTCAAGAAGGTGTATGGAGAGGAAAGTTTTTTCTAAAGATTTTCTCAGGATTTTAAGTAGGGGCAGAAAAGATACCATGCTGTCGATATTGGAGAAAACGGCATCTTTTCTGCGTTTTTTGTAGGATATTAGCGTGTGCCTTTAACCTGTTTGATGACGATTGTGCCCAACGTGAGGTAAATGATTGTTAAAATGAAGAGCGAGGTATAGCCAAAATTGTTGGGCATGCTTTTTAGGACTTGTAGGAGAATGCCGCCAATGAGCAGGCCGATGACCTGAGGTAAGATGCCCATCGCTGACCAGATGCCCATAAACTTGCCTGCTTCATCTGTGGGTGGTAGCACATCGGTTGTTAAGGCCCAGTCAACGCTGGTATAGGCACCATAACCGATGCCAAAAAAAGCTCCTGCGAGCAGAGCTGCATATTGATTCTGGAAAAGAATAAAAATCGCGCATACCAGAGCCATCATTGCACCGGAGAGGTAGACCAGGCGTTTGCGGCCCCAGTGGTCGGAGGCCCAACCGGCGAGTATGGAGGTCGGGAGAGCAAGCAGAATGACAGCCGGTTGAAAGAGTGCGCCATTGAATTGTTCGCCTGTAAAGGGTGTATTGAGAAGGATGGTGCGCACGCCTTTACCGCCGAGTACATCGCTGAAGTAGTAGGTTAGAAAGTAGTAAACACTCCAGATGCCCATGGTAACAAGAAAGCGTCCCAGCAGGACCCACGAAATGTCGGGATAATCAGACGGTTTGAAAAAGAAACGCTTCAGCAAGGTGCTGATGTTTAATGTAATGTACTTTGCGGGAGGGAGTGGCTCTTCTTTAACCATAATTACGGTATAGGCGACAAAAACGATCTGTACAGCGGCGATGATGACGAATATCTCGACCACCGCATTGCGGTAAATTGCTATATTGCCGGAGGTGACGCCTGCCCCTAGCACGATGCCAGCGAGTATGGAGCCAAGGATGGTGCCGATGAGTGTGCAGAGACCATAGAAGCCGGATGCCAGCCCTCGCTGTTTCTGTGGCACATTGTCAGCAATAATGGCACTCCAGGGCGAATTGGCCAAATTGTTGCTAAATTGTAGCAAGAGGAAGAGGAGGGCGAAGGTGAAGAGTAAAGCGGTGGGCGGAAACCAGAGTGGTGAAACGGCGAAAAGTAGCAGCACGAGAATATTGAGGAACGTGCCGATAAGCATAAACGGGCGACGGCGACCCATACGAAATCTCGTATAGTCAGAGATTGTGCCAACAAGTGGGTTGACAATAAACGCAACGAATGTGCCGCCACTGACGACAATGGCGAGATTGATACTTTTGTTAGCGGGATCAAGAAAATGGGCCACCATGCTGGGAATAACGACGGCGAGTAATGCTTGCCAATGGAAATTGTTGGCGAGCCAGAAGAGGTTGAGATTGACGATGCCAAACAGGGATAGGGGACGCTTCTCTGCGCCAGTGAGACCGGAACTGGCGACAGTGCCCCCCGGCTGATCAGTTATCTCCATAGTGCGTAGCCTTTCTCAGAAAAATAGTGGGAAGGTCGTACATGGGTTCCTGTCATAAAAAGATGCTGTGTACATTATACTGATGTGGTCTCGTTCTGACAAGTATCTAAAACAAAACAGACCTTGCTGTAAATAATCAGCAGGGCCTGTGTGCGTGGCAGGTTATTTAATTCCAGTTTTCTATACCGACATCTTCACCCTGGCTCTCCAGCCAGCGTTCTAGGTCGATGGCGGCCCGACAGCCATCGCCCGCCGCAGTGATGGCCTGTCGATAGCGGTGATCGGTCACATCGCCAGCCGCGAAGACGCCAGGGATATTCGTCATCGTATGCTTGACGGGCACGATATAGCCTGCGTGATCCATGTGGATGATGCCTTTGAACAGGAGCGTATTAGGCTGATGGCCAATTGCCAGGAAGACGCCCTGAGTAGGCAGGGTAGTTTCTGCGCCTGTGTGTGTGTTGCGCAAACGCACGCCTGTAACCGCGTCCTCACCCAAGACATCGATGACATCGCTATCCATCAGGACGCTAATCTTGGGATTTTTATGCACACGCTCTTGCATGATTTTGCTGGCGCGGAACGTGTCGCGGCGATGGATGATCGTCACATGGTTTGCGTAGCGTGTGAGGAAACTCGCTTCTTCCATGGCGGTATCACCGCCACCGATGACAACCACTTCCTTGTTTTTGAAGAAGAAACCGTCACAGGTTGCGCATGCGCTGACGCCGCGTCCTTGTAGGCGTTTCTCATTGGGCAGGTCTAACCAGCGTGCGCTGGCTCCTGTTGAGATAATGATGGCACGGGCACGATATTCGCTGGAATCGGTCCTTACCACAAATGGGCGCACATTGAAGTCGATCTCGATCACATCTTCAGGAACCATCACCGTTCCAAAACGGCTAGCCTGCTGCTCAAATTTATTCATCATTTCCGGCCCCATGATGCCTTCTTCGAAGCCGGGATAGTTTTCGACTTCGCTGGTCAGCATCAGTTGACCGCCAGTTTGATAGCCTTGTAACATCACTACTGACAGGTTTGCGCGTGCTGCATAGATCGCAGCGGTATAGCCCGCCGGGCCAGAGCCAATAATGATAACGCCATAGATATCAGGTTTCTCGGCCATGATTTCGTCCTCGCTTTTCCACGAAAATTTGTATATCTGCTGATGAAAACACACATACAGTGGTTTTTATGCCGGGTAGCTGCTCGATGTGTCTCACAGATGCATCACACCGTCAGAACGCGTGCTTGTTTTTAGGAAGCGTTGTGTGCATGTGTTACCTGTTGAAGCCACTCAGGAGGCCTTGGTGAAGGATGCCACGATTTTACTGTAAATGAGTAAGAGAAAAGGCAAGACGATCATGCAATAGAGTACATCTGGCAGCAGTATGCGGTTAAGTATCTGAGTCGCAATAGAGGGTGTTGTTGTAGTAAACAGGTTGAAACTGAAACCCAGAGCGATGCCGATGATACCAATAAAAGCTGCCAGTAAGGCGCGCCCATAGGTCAGATAACGACCGCGTGTCCAGGTATAAACCAGCCCCGCCACTAAACCAATCAGCGCGTCTCCCACATAGAATTGCCATGCAATAGTATAAGTGTAAGAGTTAACTGTGCGGAGTGCAATGATGCCGAGCAAGAGTGTGAGCATTCCGCTCCACGGGCCGAAAAGATTGCCAAAGAGCAACGGAATGATGATGGGCAAAAGGAATGTAGTGAAATTGACTCTTGCAAGCAGAACATAGAACACGACACCGATAATGGTGCTGATAGTTTGTGTCCATCCAAAATGCCAGGCTCTAAATGGTCGCGGTGGCACAAGAGGAGCAGGCGGTTTGACTGGAGTAGGTGGCGCAGATGGGCGCACAGCCTGTACCTGTGGAACAGACGGCTTGACCGGAGCGGGTGGCACAAGAGGAGCAGACGGCTTGACCGGAGCAGGTGGCGTGGGTGGGCGCATAGCCTGTACCTGTGGAGCGGGTTGCGCGACAGGTGTTTGCTGATTAGAAGGCGGCGGTGGTGTTTGTCTTGCCTCGCGCTGTGCTGAGAGTTGGGCGTGGATATCGGCCAGGATATCCGCCTTTTCGTCAGGCTTTTGTGGCGTTGGTTGAGCAGCGGCAGCCGGTTTTGCGTCTTGCGCCTTGCGTTCTCTTTCCTGCGCGGAGAGGTGAGCGTCGATGTCCGCGAGAATGTCGTCCTGCGTACTTGGCATGTTCTGGGTCTCTGGTACAGGTTGCGGACTACTCCCTTTTTCTTTCTCGCGAGCGTCAAGTTGCGAGTGAATAGCTTCGATTAGCTCTGCACTGAGATCGGGACCTTGTGGTATGGAGGCTGGCGTTTGCACTGAAGAGTCGCCCGTATTAGGTTCTCTGAATGCATCACCAAAAAGGTCACCCGCTTGTGTTGGCGCAACAGGCGGATGAGTGGGGGCACGTGGCGGTGTCTGCATAATTGGTTGTGGGGCAGACGGAGAGATTACGGGGGCCGAAGGTGGCAACGGCGCAGATGGGTTTGCGTCTGCTGCTGGTGATAGAAAGATTGGGCGTGACTTGACCAGGGCCGGCTGCCCAGCAGCTTGGGCAAGCGCATTGGCGAAAGCGGAAATGTTGCCGAAACGTTGTTTTGTGTCTTTGGCAAGAGCTGTCATGACCACCTGTTCAACATCGGGTGAGAGCGATGGAACGAGCGCACGCAAAGATGGTGGTGGTGCTGTCATGTGTTGGGCATAGAGTTCGATAAAAGAGCCTTGAAATGGACGCTCACCACAAATCCATTCGTAAATCGCGATGCCGAGAGAATATTGGTCACTGGCCCGCACGGCACGGCCTTGCAGTTGTTCTGGAGCCATATAGGCAACGGTCCCAGTAATATCTTGCTGTGTGCCTTGATAGCGTGAACTTTGTGAAACGAGGGCAATGCCAAAGTCGCTAAGCAGGATATCGCCGCGTGAGCCAATCAGCATGTTTTCTGGTTTAATATCGCGGTGTACCAATTTCTCGTTATGCGCATACTGAAGGGCATCGGCGAGTTGTACCACATACGGAACAATCGTGGTAAGCGGCAGTTGTGAGCCGCGTGAGTGACGTTGGCGGAGTGTGCCTCCTGCGGCATAATCCATAACCAGGAATGGCGTCTCATCAGCAATGCCAAAGTCAGTGACGCGCACGATATTGGGATGGATGAGGCGTGCAACGGTTTGCGCTTCTTTCAAGAAACCATTCAGGTCTTCCTCATAGGTGAGACGCGCCTGCAACACCTTGATGGCGACAGGTGTTTTGAGGAAGACATGTTCGCCCAGATAAACATTGGCGAACCCTCCCTGTCCTAGTAGGCGGGTGATGCGATAGTTGCCCAGTTGTTGTCCTATGCGATCAACCATATGCTTCAATGGCTCCTAAAAAGATTTGTAACGGGCCATATTGCTAACTGAAGGCATTGTAAAATATGGGAACGTAATTGTCAATGGCTGGATTGTCAAATTGTCAAACTGAAAAGCTCTTGTTTATGCGTGATCTTTCAAGCTCCATTGCTGTAACACTTGTAACATATCTTGTACAATCTGTTCTAGTGGGGCGAGAGCGACATATTCTTCAAAGGAGTGTTCGTTGACAACTCCTGTAGAGAGCGTAAAGACGCGCATGGTGGGTCGGAAACTGCTCGTATCGCTGCCGATAAAGGTGGGTTGTAGCTGTAAGTGTTCCCCACGTTGCGCGAGAACATTTTTATAGGTTTGTAATAGAGGTTCATGCTCACTTATGGTATAACCTTGAGCATGCGTGCTAAAGTGGACCTCGGCGTGTCCTCCAAAACGCCGCGCGGTCTGCTTAAAGCTTTCATGAATGCGTTGTTTATACTGTTCTCGCATCTCAGCAGACTCGAAGCTGCGCAATTCGCCTTCCAGCACAATACAATCAGGAATGGCGTTGCGCGCATTCCCGCCGCTGATACGTCCCATGTTGATGCGTGTTTGGTCATGCGCGAGTGAGCCGCGTGGATAGTCGGTGGAGCGAAATATCTCCAGTGCGTTGACGGTGTGAGAGAGGTCCTTGCCTGGATGGCCAGTGCGTCCCATAATCGTGACATCAAAGGCCTCGTAAGTCGCTCCCTTTGAGACCACAATGCCAGCTTCAAATGCATTATCGAAGACAATACCATCGCTAACATGCCAGTGTGTGCTGTCGAAGCCGATAGCTCCGCACATGCCAATTTCTTCTTTGACGGTGAAGATCAAGACGAGTGGCGGGTGGGGCAGCTGTTGTTCGATGATGCGCTTGACAATCTCAAGTACGATCACCAAGCCGGCTGCATCATCTGCGCCGAGGTTGGTTGTGCCGTCACTAAAGAGGATGCCATCGCGTAAAAGTGGTGTGTGTCCGTGTCCAGGGGGAACGCGATCCATATGGGCATTCAAGAGGAGGGTTTTGCCATCACCTGCCAGTGTTGCCAGCAGATTGCCCTCGCTATCGGTTGTAGAAGCGATCCCCAGCGATGCCAGTTGTTGCTCAAGATAGTGGCGAACCTGCTCTTCATGGCCCGACGTGCTAGGAATACCAACGAGTTCGATCAGGGTGTTACATAAACGCTCAGAGTACATGGGATAAAAATCTCCTTCTGTAGGTATCATATCCAATAGAACTATCTCTGTATTATAGCAAACTGTGTCGTGACGAGTTATTTTGTTGATTGTGCCAGACTAGCTATTCGGTTATAATGGGGGGCAAGCATACTTTGTTCACGGTCCACATGTGCGTAGGGGGAAATCTGTGTATGGCGCATAATGCAATGGAGTTGATGGGAACACCTGCTGAACTTTTCCATTGGGTACCTGGTGAAATAGTCGTGGTCATTCGCTTACCCCGACTCTTGACGGATGAGCTACAAGAGTTGCTGGTGAAGCAGGCACGAACGTTATTAAATGAATTTCTCGCACAATATCATATTTCGTTAGAAACATATGGTACAGATGGACGCTGGCGCGATAACCCGACGATGCCACCTGTACGCCGTCGCGCCTTTACTTTTGGTTTGCATCGGAAGCAACCACTGATGGCAATATTTTTCCATGTACGGCATGCGGATGCGAGTGTGCGTGATGCGCTTCCTATTGCATTATCGTATTTACAGAGCCATTTGGAGCAGGTTGCGCAACGTGGGCTATTCATTGTGTCCGCGATGCCAAACTGGCTGGTGATGGCGGCTCCGCTCTTGCATGGTAAAGGTGGGCCGGCCTACCCAGCACGTCCAGCTCCTTCTCTGGATGTTCCCGCGCCCGGCAATGCCTTCCCGGGTTGGCATATTAACTGGCAAGAGCAGGGTATCGCGCATGACTTACGGGGCGCAGAAGATGTATTGGTTGCTGTTTTGGATACAGCGCAACACCCTGATCGTGTGTTGCATGCGGCAGCTCGCCCTGAATGGCAGCGAAATTGGTTGTTGCAGCGCATTGCCAGCGATATGCGCAATGAGGATGGCTCGTTTGTAATTGAGTATGATCGTTATCCACTTACCAATGACATGAGTGCAGGACAGGACCGTTTTGGTGATGCTCGCTATTATATGATGCCCGATCATGGTCTGGCCGTAGCTGGGCTGATCCGCGATGTTGCTCCACATGCACCTATCCGCTTGATACGCATTCTTAACGAATATGGTGCAGGTGATCTCTATCAGCTGTTTGCCGCACTGACTGATTTGGAGCGTGAGTTGGTGGCGGGTTCTATTCGTCGTCTTGTGTTAAATGTGAGCTTGACGATCATGCCAGATATTCGCCGTTTGCCGTATATCTGGTTCGACCAGCGGCAATGGCCAAGTTCACAATTAACAGGGGTGATGCATGCCCTACGTCACCTTGAAGAGGGTGTACGTCTGCTCTTTGAAAGTTTGTATGCCCAGGGAGTGTTGATTATTGCGGCGGCGGGTAATGACTCGCTTCATGCCCATCAAGAGGGTTTGCCGCCACGTCCACCGCGTGCGCCTGCGCGCTATGAGTCAACGGTGAGCGTGACCGCCGTCAACAGCCGCTTTGCTGCATCGAACTTTGCCAATGCAGCCGTGCAGTTTCCCTCTGAGAGTGGGGTAGCGACCTTTGGCGGCGATGCCTATGGGCAAACAGATGGCAATGCTCTGCCCGATGCTGTGCGCACCCTGTTTATCTCCCCAACGTTTCCAGGTGGGGAGCAGAATCTCTCAGGTTGGGCAGACTGCTCCGGCACGTCATTTGCCGCTGCGATTATTAGCGGTATTGGGGCACATCTCATGGCGCAGGGATGGTCGGCAGCGAATGTCATGGCACGCTTGACCATGGGCGCAGAGCGGAAAACAGAGACGCTCTTTGGCCCTGCTCCTGATGTGCCGCATTTACTAGCAAATGTCGTGCGTGTGCAGCAACGTTTTGGTTTGTAGGACGGGCTGACCAGTGGGGCTGTGGGGCTATATTTGCCTTGACGCTTCATTTTGTATAGTGTATACTACGGATGTGCAGTTCTTGCTACATGTAATAAGCCAGAGAAGAGTCGATAAGACCTCATGAGGGGTTGATGTATCTATCTTCATTTTACTAGCTTGACTTTTAACGGTTGGATGTAGTAAAACATGTACAGGGCTTCAAGTGTTTTAACAGTAGAGGTGAAAGATATATGATCGACACAACCACCATCACAATGACCCCTACCGCATTGGGCAAGATTCGAGAGCTGCTTGAGCAGGAAAATGACCCAACGTTGGGCTTACGTGTTTTCGTCGCTGGCGGCGGTTGCTCCGGCCTTCAGTATGGTATGACCTTGGATGAAGAGCAAGAGGGCGACACTATTCTTGACCAGGGCGGCTTGAAGGTGTTCGTTGACGAGATGAGCCTGGGATACATCGCAGGGAGTGAAGTTGACTATGTAGATAGCCTGATGGGTGCGGGCTTCACGGTTAACAACCCCAATGCAGTGTCTAGCTGTGGTTGCGGGCATTCATTCCGAACTTCTGAAGGTGGCGGAGAGTCGCGAAGCTGCGGCTGCGGTCACTAATCCAGAGAACTAAAACGGACTGATACACAATCTTTCTGGTATTGTCCAAAAGAGAGAACAGGTCTTTTTTGACATCTATTACGTCAAAAAAGACCTGTTTCTGCTCCTTATTTGCTTTGCGAGAGGCCCGCTCTACTCTTCTTCTGCTATCTCGTGTGTGATGGTGCTATCCGGCTGCATGTCATTGGTCGTTGGCGGCTCTGCGAGGAGGCGTTTTACTAAGGCAGGCATATCGCTTGTAAATTTGGAGTTTGCGACCACTTTTTGTGCGCCAGCTTGTAGTGCGCGTGCGCGTGCGCTCAAGTCCATATGTGAGCCAAATGCTAGCACCGGTAGATGATGGGTACGTGCTATGCGAATGGCATTTTCCCAGTCAACGCCAGTGATGGCGGTGTTAATAATAACTAGTGCGGGTTGTTCATCCTCTGTGGCGGGCGTCAGACGTTGTTCAAAGGCTGGTAGCGAACGGGCAATTGTGACTATCATGCCGTGGTGTTGGAGCGTATCGCGAATTTTAACGGCGAAAAAGAGATCTTTTTCAAGAGCCAGAATGGTATTTTTCACAATAAATCCCCTCTAATCATCAGAACGTTCATAGACGGGACGGCGGAAACGCTCTCCTAATTCCTGGTTAATCACGTCCATGTCCATATAGAGGGGAGGTGTGAGGACGTGATGTGTACCCGTACAGTAGGGTTTATCACATTGGCGTGCATGACTGGTTTCAAAAATCAGATTGCCGTTTTCGACCGTCATCCAGATATGTTTGCGTGAATAGCCATCGCCCCACTTGAGAATAAGGCCATCTTTGTATTCGTCAAAGCGTCCCTGACCATACAAGTAATCGCGGTTGAACATGTGAAGAACCTGACGAACGCGGCTGGCATCGATGACTTCAGCAACTTCTGGTGACATACGTGTAGTTGCTTCTTGTGCTAAATCTTCTTGTGGGATATGCAACGCACGCGCGGTGTGTTGCTCCTCGCGGATCATCTGCTGAATAAGTAAACCTTCCTCGTCGCTCAAACCATGTCCTTGCCCAAGAATGGGTGTTTTAGCAGGCTGTGATTGGTGTCGATTATCAGGCTGTTGTCTATTTGCCACGCTGGGACTCCTTATAGATAGCTATTGTGTCGCGAGAGATCACGAGACGCACATAACATGCTATGCTCAAATAGGGATGTTGTTTTGATATCTGTGTTTACTGTATCACGTCATGGGCAAACGTGCAACACAATGTGCCAAGTTGTCCAAGGATGTCGTATGCGCTTCCATAAATTCGTATCCTGTTGTCTCCACTCTGTAAGTGAAATGGTGTAGAATAGAGTAGATGAGCGATATGTATCGTATCTCTGCTGTTGATTTTTTGTAGAGATGAGATTGAGTTGAACAACTATGGCAAACCCGCAAATACCAATCATTGTCGTGGATGATACACCGATTAAGCGGCGTGGGGTCTGCGAATTTATAGAGGAGACTCCAACGCTTTCTTTACAGGGTCAGCTTGGAAGTGCGCTCGAGACAGTCCAGTTGGTAGAGCGACTAACACAGCAAGAGGTGAAAAAGCCGTCACTGGCTGGCTGGCTGGTGTTTTCTGATTTGCGTCTAGGGAGCGATAATGGTATCGAGTTGGGGCGTGCGCTGCTAGAGCTGGCATCTGGCTTGAGGGTAGTTATTTACACGCAAGACCCGAGTTGGACACTGGCGGCAGAGGTGTTTCGCCACGAGTATACACGGCGCGGAACACTGCGTAGTGCGAGTAAAAAACCTGGGCGACCGCAGGGCTTGCATGGCTATGCCTTGTTTAATAACATTGAACCGCTCTATCTTGAGCGGATTGCGATGACGGTAGTGATGCGCAACGAGACCTTCATTGATCCCGAAGTACTCAATTATCTGCTGAAACGCTTACGCGGGCAACGCCTGACGCCGCGTCAGGAGGAATGTGCCCGGCTGATTGCGCTGGGTTTGAGTAATGATGATATCGCGCTCAGCATGGGCTTTTTCAATCCAAAAGGTGGACCCAATATCGGCCCCTTGGAGAATCTTGTGAGTGAGCTATACACCTTCTTTGCGATTAATGGTGCGCCTAGCGACCCAGGACGACGCGTATTGTTGGCTCATGCATACGAAGCCTATGCCGGACTCCGGCAAAACCCTGTGATCACTGCGGAACCTTCGTCTCGCTTACCTCCATAGCGGGCTGTTCCTGTGTGATGGGTGGTAGCGGAATATGTAATGTGACTCGTGTGCCGTGGTCTGGCTGCGGACGTGGCATGGAATGTAATGTTAATGTTCCCCCGGCCTCACGTACCTTGAGGCGGGCTTTGAACAGACTGGTTTTTTCTAAAGGGATATGCTCGCTATCAAAACCACGACCATCATCAGTGACAGAAACTTCCAGCTCGTTGTTCGTACAGAGTGTACGCACGGTAGCAAACGTTGCCCCTGAGTGATTATAGACATTCAAAAGAGCCTGCGTGACTGCATAGGAGATGGCTTCAGCAATGCGGGACCCTTCTTCGCTCTGTTCTAGATTTGAGCTTAGCGTATCTAAAGCCCAGAGGTCGGCCTGAATCTGAAGCGAAGATTCAGCATGTAGGGCAGGTAAATCTTCGCGAATAAGTTTCTCCAAATGTAATTTTAAGCCGAGACTACGACGTTGGTAGGCATCTTCTACGAGCAGTTGCAGGCCACGTAGATCACTTTCCAATTCTTCACTGATTTTGCGTACCTTCCCTAAAGCATCAATAATGGGCTGCACTGCGGCTTTGCCTGATGGGTCATGTTCGGCCTCGACGCGCAATTTATGCTGCCAATGTCCAAGTAGGGCGCGAATGCGCAAGGCTTGCTGCTTCGGCTGGTCGTGGATGCGTTGCGAGAGTAGCGAGCGCAGGTGTGCATCTGCATGCAACAGAAGAGAGGTTGCCTGTTGTAGCTCTTCGTTGGTATCAAGCAATTCGGCGGCGGTTTTTTGCTGTTGCCGTAGGGCCTCCTCGCGTTGCGCTAAACTGATCTGTAAGCGGTCCACTAGCCGCAACGAGCGAATGGCGTAGGCGAGCAATAAGGGATAAAATGCGGCCAATAGATAAAACATCGAGAGTGGCAGGAGGGTTTGCCCAGTGAGCAGAATGGGCAGGATGCCGAGGCAGAAGCCTAGACCAATCCCCCCAATCCAGAGGGTGAGTAGATCAATGATGCGACGGCGAACATTAGAAGGAATGGTGTGGTGATTGGCGCGTGCTGTCGTGTGATTTCGCAATGGCAACAAACCGCTGACACGTATCAATGAGTTGATGCCAATGCCGAAACTGACTACGCCACCGATCACGCCGTATCCGAGACTGGCGGTCAGGTTGATGCGGGTCGGGACATATCCAAAAAAGAGTAATGAACCCCATTCATAAGCAAGCAGTGCGAGCAGGGGCAGATAAGGGAGTCCGTCGACAATGATACGCGGAGTGCGCACGCTAGAGAGTGCTTCTGGCCGATAGGTGAGACTGAGATGAATAAAAGCTGCCCCTAACAAGGCGAACGAGGGAACCCAGAGCAGTTGAAAGACGGCGTCTGCGCTATATGCCTGTTGCACGTTGCCCCAATGGCTATAGAGGAGAAAGAGCATCGCGGGAGGGAGCAGCGTTAGTCCTTCGACTGCACTACTCCAGTCATGGGCCGTTGCCAGCAAGATGCCACCGACGATGAGCCAACTTAGCCCTGCAAGCAATGCCAGTCCATAGTTTTGCCACCACATATCCAAGGTAAAAGCGGTTGCATTGCGTTGGAATGTTTGCATTGTGCCATTATGTTGAATTGTATAGGTAATAGGATCTTCTGGATGGGCGTGCTGGTAGACTCTGGTAAGAGCCATTGTGCCGTGTATGCCATTCACGCTGAGAATGCGATTATTGCTCGTCAGCGAATCGGCAGAGATAGGCAACGGTGGAAGCTGTGGTGGCGTTGAAACAATGACAACTTGCCCATCGGTGTTATCGATGGCCCAGAAAAAACCACCAAAGGTGTTGCCTACTTCATTGAGTAGACGGGCTTGCCCTGTAATACTCATGCCTAGTAGAATACTTGCTACAAGGAAATAGATGAGTGTTAAGCGGGGACGGAGTCGTTGCCACCATGTATTGGTTTGTATGGAAAAAATAGACATCTCTCAGTCTCACCTATGTGCGAATAGGAGGCAAAAATATTTTTCTCCCATCCTATTCGCACGGCGCATTCGTCTTTGTAAAATATTACCATAGTGTGGAATACAATACCAGTCTCTTTGCATGTTTAGGGCGAAGATGCTATAGTATAGGGAAGTGTAATGGTTACGTGTTGTTCTGGGGCTATGTAAGCGAAAGAGAGTCTTTGTTATGGCTCAGCTTGGAAACAGGACCGTTTCCCGCATCCAGAGTACTCCATGTGCGATACGTCAGGAATGGACATTTCTAACTCGTGTTGTGCTTGAAAAGGTAGCGTGGGTATGAAGAAAAAGGAAATATTGCAGGAGCATGAAGAGATATCTGGTAGGCATACCCATACCCATAGTCACACCCATGGTATGGCAAAACAGAGCCTGCGTCTGGCTTTCTTCCTGACAATTATCATTTTACTGGCGGAATTGACTGGTGGCTTGCTCTCAAATTCGCTGGCATTGCTCTCAGATGCGGGTCATGTGGTCACTGATCTTTTTGCCTTAGGCCTGGCTTGGTTCGCAATAGTACAGACGGAACGCCCCCCCAATGAGCGTAAGACTTTTGGCTATCACCGTGTCGGCATCCTGGCGGCACTGGTCAATGCGACTACGTTGATTATCATCGCCCTGGTGATCGCCTGGGAGGCTGTGCAGCGTTTTGCACACCCTGAGCCAGTACAACCATTCACGATGTTTCTGGCCGCTGGTGTGGGCATTGTGGTGAACCTGCTGATTGGGTTTGGCCTGCAAAAAGGACATGACAATCTGAACGTGCGTGCAGCTCTTCTCCATGTATTAGGAGATATTGGAGCATCAGTGGCTGTAGTTGTCGCTGGTCTCGTGATTTTGCTGACCAAATGGACGCCGATTGACCCTCTGCTCTCCGTCGGAATTGCCGCCTTGATTGCTTTCGGGGCCTGGCGTTTGTTGCGCGAAACCGCCGATATCTTGCTGGAAGCTGTTCCACATGATATCTCGCTCAATACGCTCGTGGATGATATGCGGCGCATCGCTGGTGTACAGAATGTGCATGACCTTCATGTATGGAGCATCACGAGTGGCTTGTATGCCCTATCATGCCATGTACTTATTGATAACCTCCCACCCAGCGATAGCTCACTGATCCTGTGTTCACTGACAGCCATGCTTGGCGAGAAGTATCATATTGGGCATACAACCATTCAGTTTGAATCGGATGCACATAGAAAAGTCTATTGCGAAATTGATGGCCTCTATTGTCGTATGGAGAAGGTAGAGGGGCATAACGAACACCAAGACGAGCATGAACATGAGCATGAGAGCAGGCCATATGTAGGCAGCAAGTCCGTATAGTATGTGTCGCTCAATGGCTGGATGATGTTTTCTTTGCTTGACAATAGCCTGACCCGTGCGGTAAAATGATGACTGGCAAGTCAAATATCTACTGACGAGTCAAAATATGCTCGTCAAGCGTGGATGGAAACGTTCGCGTTGCAGGAGAGCTATGGCTATGCAAACAAAACGCGCAACACGCACCTTAAAAGAGAAGCAGCGGCAAGAGCGTGAAGAGTTAATCCTTCAGGTTACTGAGGATGTTTTACGAGCGAAAGGCTATCACGAAACCTCTATTGATGAGATTGCGACGCGCGTTGGGGTGGCGAAGGGCACAATCTACCTCCATTTCCCCAGTAAAGAAGACTTGGTGGTCGCGATTTTTTCGCGTGATATCCAGCGTTTTTTGCAGGGTGTTGATGAGGCTATCGCACTTCAGACAAGTAATCGGGCGAGATTAGAGGCGGTGCTGTACTTTCTGTATAGCGGTTTTAGTAAGCGGGCCCAATTGTTGTATGCGATGTATAACAATGCTGATCTGCGCAAGCTTTTTACTGAAAAAGGTAGTAAGCTATACGACCTCTGGGAGGAGTTTGCCGTACGCATTAGCATGTTATTGGATGCTGGCAAAGTGTCGGGCGAATTTGATGATACTATTCCTACTTGCGTGATGCAGAGTGCTTTTTTAAGTCTGCTCTCTCCGCGGAGTTATGAGCGTGTGTTGCTGAGTGGGCAAATCAACGCGGAAGAGTTGGTACAGTACTTAGCACACATCTACTTTGGTGGCATTGCTACGCACTGTGAGCGAAGAGCAATCCCATAAGATATAGGATTGCTCTTTGGGAAGCGCGAAGACTACGAAGACTACAATGCACGCAGTTCGCGTTTGAGTATCTTGCCCGTAGCATTTTTTGGCAGCGGCTGGTCGATGAACTGAATGATACGTGGATATTTATAGGCCGCCACACGATCTTTACAATATGCACGAATGTCGTTTTCGCTGACCAGTGCCCCTGTTTTTAGGTAGATAATCGCCTTGATTTCTTCGCCCAATTTGGCATCTGGAATGCCAAGCACAGCGACTTCAGAGATGGCGGGATGTGTATAGAGTACCTCCTCGATCTCACGTGGGTAGACATTGAAACCGCCACGAATGATCATATCTTTCTTGCGGTCGACGATTGAGAAGTAGCCATCTTCATCCATTACACCCATATCACCAGTGTGGAACCAGCCGTCGCGAATGGCTTCTGCGGTGGCTTCGGGTCGTTTATAGTAGCCTTTCATCACATTATGCCCGCGAATGACAATTTCGCCAACTTCGCCGATAGGAACTTCTTTATCGCGGAAATCGACGGCCCTCATTTCAACACCCCAGATGGGAATGCCAACTGTGCCGGGTTTGGTGGGCTTAAAAAGGACGTTAAAGGACGCCGTTGGTGATGTTTCGGAGAGGCCGTAGCCTTCCAGAATTTTGATGCCAAACTCTCTTTCCCAGGCTTGTAGAACTTCGACAGGTAGTGCCGCGCCTCCACTATTGCAGATGCGTAAGCTCGAAAGGTCGTATTTCTGACGTTCTGGATGGTGCAGCAGATAGATATACATCGTCGGCACGCCGGAAAAGGCTGTGACGTGATCGCGCTGGATGATTTCATAGGCTTTGATGGGGTCGAAACGTGCCATCAGTGTCAACGTTGCGCCAACGAAAAGTAAAACGCCCATGACTGCGCTCAGACCGAACGAGTGAAAGAGCGGTAGTGCGACCAGGCCTACATCGTCATCACGCCAATCAACCCCCAGCCGGGTAGCGCAGACGAGTGCGTTGAGGAAAAGGTTCAGGTGACTGAGTTCGGCTCCTTTGGGTTTGCCCGTCGTGCCGCTTGTATAGAGGATAACCGCAGTATCATCGGGCATGGTGGCCGCCATCTCAAAAATCGGTAACGTGCCTGCCATCATCACCTGAAAGCTGGTAGCGGCTATGCCTTCTGGTAAGGCCTGTGAACCTGGAGCATTGACCATCACAAAGTGCTTGCACGTCTCTGTTTGCTGGTAGCCGATACTGGCATCAGCGGTAAAACCTTCCCATGCAATGAGCATCACGGCATCGCTATCTTGTAGGTGGTAAGCCACTTCCGGTGCTTTAAGCAGCACATTGAGTGGCACTACAACTGCCCCAAGTTTGAGGATGCCAAAGTAACAGATGACGAACTGTGGGATATTTGGTAGCATCATTGCTACTTTCTGGCCCTGCTTAATCCCTGTGTTGGCGAGCGCGTTGGCGAACATGTTTGAAGCAGCATGGAGTTCGCCATAGGTCATTTTGAAATCGTCAAAAATAAGGGCTGTATGATTGGCCTTCCCTCTGGTGGTTTCAGTGAGCATCGTTGCTAGGTTCAGACTCATCCGGCTCTGTCCTTTCTTAATGGTACGTATGGAGGCCCATAGGTGTCGATCTGTAAGAGACCTCTGCCTGTATTATAAACCAAATAGCCGAGTGTCGTGACACGATTGCAAAGACTTATTGCACTATGCAGGAATAAAAACCTATATTTTTCCGTTTCATGTAACGAATAAGCAGCATATACTGCTGAACTCATCAGAGTAGTGTTTACGCAAACAGTGCCTTTTTAACAAGGCCTATTTTTATCGTTTATGTGAGGAAATATAGTAATGTTGGATTTCACGCCAGTCAAGAATCACACGCAGTCATTTGTTGAGTTTACCAATGGCATGACCAAGACCGATTTGCAGCGATACACGAACGAAATGATTGATACCGAACTCGATATCATCGCAAACGCGCATGATGCAGATGTTGTCTTTGTGCCAGTTGATCCGCAAGCCAAAGATCCGTTTGGGAAACCGGAAGAGAACGAACTGGCATGGACGCTTGGACATGTAATCGTCCATGCCACTGCGTCGTCTGAAGAAGCGGCGGCATTGTCATCTGCCCTGGCACGCGGCCTTGTGCCAGGCGAACGCTCCCGCTATGAAGTGGAGTGGCGCACGTTGACAACGGTTGCGCAACTCCGCCAGCGTTTAGAAGAGAGTCGTCGCATGCAGCTAGCCCTGCTGGAGAGCTGGCCCGACGAGCCACACCTCGACCTGATGCAGACACTCTCATTTGGGCAATTTAACGCGACCGCTCGTTTGATTGTCGGATTGCTTCACAGTGACTCACATCTGGAGCAGTTGCGCGAGATTATGCGCCAGGCCACTGCTGCCCGCGCATAATCCACATAAATATCTTGTAGGGACCGATGTGTCGTGCCGAAGAAACAGGTTCGCTCTTTTGGGTGAGAAATGTTATGATGGTTGGGAAGAGAACAAAAGAGAGAGGGTGTGTATGGCAAAAGAGCATCCATTTTCTACATCCCGTTTAAGTCGCCGTGAGTTTATTATTCTCAGTGCAGCAGGGGTATTACCTGCTGCACTGGCTGCATGTCAGAGTGGGTCGCCAGGTGTGAGTAGTGCGACCCCGACGCCAGTTGCCACAAAGGCCATTGCGACACCACGTCCGACCATACAGGCATCGCCAGCCAATGCTGATTGGTCCGCGCTAGCAAAAAGATTGCAGGGAACGTTGGTCATGCCGGCCAATCCAAATTATGCGACTGCTTTGCAACTCTTTGACCCTCAGTTTGATACTATTCATCCAACGGCAATCGCCTATTGTGCCTCGCCTCCCGATGTGCAAAATTGTCTCGCCTTCGCGCGCCATTTCGCTCAACCCTTTGCCGTGCGTGCTGGTGGTCATTCTTACGCAGGCTATTCAACTTCGACTGGTTTGGTGATCGATGTGACCCGTATGAATGCTATCCACGTTAACGCGAATAGCGGCGTGGCAACCATCGGCGCAGGGGCGCGCTTGGTCGATGTCTATGCAGGGCTTGCGCAACAGGGTGTTGTCATTCCTGCCGGTTCTTGCCCAACTGTTGGTGTGGCTGGTCTGACCATGGGTGGTGGCGTTGGTGTGCTTGGGCGTAAGTTTGGCTTAACCTGTGATAATCTGTTCTCGGCTCAGGTTGTGCTGGCGGACGGACACATCGTAACCTGCGATACAACCCAGCATGTAGACCTTTTCTGGGCCTTGCGTGGCGGTGGTGGTGGCAACTTTGGTATCGCTACCTCTTTTACCTTTCAGACGCATGCTGTCTCAACATTGTCTCTTTTTACACTCGCATGGGCATGGCCACATGCCGCAGACGTATTTGATGCATGGCAACACTGGGCTCCCCAGGCTCCCGATGAGGCGTGGTCAAACTGCTTGTTTCTGGCAACGAGCAACAAGAGCGCGGAACCAATCGTACAGATTAATGGCGTCTATGTTGGCGATACTGCCTCCCTCAATCAACTACTGGCCCAAGTAAGCAGTAAAATCGGCGTAGCTCCGCTCAGCCGTTATGTCTCAACCGCCAGCATTCTTGATACGATGCTCTATGAAGCTGGCTGCTATGGAAAAACCGTCAATGAGTGTCATCTGCCGGCGCAAGACCCGCAAGGTCAGATGCAGCGCGATACTTCAGGAGCAAAGTCTGATTATTTTAGCAGTGTCATACCTCGCCAGGGTATTGATGCGCTGGTAAACGCGATTGCCAGTCGTCAGGCCTCTTCTGCGCTGGGTGAAGGTGGTTTTGGCTTTGATGCCTATGGTGGGGCAATCAATCGGGTGGCTCCTGATGCTACTGCTTTTGCCCACCGCAATGCGCTCTTCTCTGTGCAATATTCGGCAAACTGGCAGGCCAGCGATGCGCTCTCGGTTATCGCCGCCAATCGTTCCTGGTTGAACAATATCTGGCAGGCCATGCGTCCCTATACCAGTGGAGCCGCATATCAGAATTATATTGATCCTGACTTGGCGAACTGGTTGCAAGCCTACTATGGTGCAAACCTGCCGCGTTTGCAGCATGTCAAAGCTACCTATGACCCAACGAATCTCTTTCATTTTGCGCAAAGTATCCCTCTCGTCTAAGGCATCGCGGTGCGCTAACAGCGGCGGTTAGCAATTGCAATGTTTTGATTGTCTAGTGTTCAGAAAGAAGCGTGCGTATGACAGCAGAGACATCTGCAGCAAGCAATGCACAAGGGTTGAGAGTGATCGGGGCTGGTTTTGGACGCACTGGAACGCTCTCGATGAAGACCGTTCTCGAAGAACTCGGCTTTGCACCATGCTATCACATGGTAGAGGTTTTCCAGCATCCTGAGGCGGTCCCCTATTGGGAAGCCGCCGTTGAGGGAAATTTTGTAGATTGGCATGCTATCTTCGGCAAATATCAGGCAACAGTCGATTGGCCCGGCTGTACGTTTTATGAGCAGTTGATGCAGGTCTATCCTGATGCAAAGGTGTTGCTAAACGTGCGTGACTTCGATTCCTGGTATGAGAGTGTGCTGAGTACGATTTATCCCGCCAGTCGTAACCGTCCTACGCCTGAGATGCTTTCGATGTTTGACGCTGAGCATGTCAGGTGGGGAAAGACAATTAATACGCTCATCTGGCAAAAAACATTTCATAACAGGTTTGATGATAAAACGTATGCGCGTTCTGTCTTTGAGCAACACTACGAAGAGGTCAAACGTAAGGTTCCAGCAGAGCGATTGTTGATCTATAGTGTCAAAGAAGGCTGGGAGCCACTGTGTGCCTTTCTAAACGTAGAAGTACCACAGAACACCCCTTTTCCGCGCCTAAATGACAGAGAAAGTTTTATGAACAGAACAGGCATAGAGCAACAAAGAACAGAATAGTAGCAGCAGGTAATCACAATCAGGGCTTCTCAAAGCATTTTTTTGAGTAGCCCTGATTGTTTGCCAAATGATCCCTTGACAGGTATGTTTTCTCATGATACTCTTGGATTAAACAATTATGCATATATGCGCATAATTGGTAGGGAAAAGAGGTTTGTCATGGAAGCACGTTATTCGTTTGAGGACTCAAGCTCGTTAACTGTCGCGTTGGAGCCGGTCTGGAATGCATTAAACAGCTTTGCGTTGCTTGATAATGCGCACTATCAGGGTCTCGGCATCTGGGTTACGCAGAGCAGTGCCGCATTGACGCCTGCACAACGCCATACGCATCATTTGCTCTTTGGCGGCTTGCGCGACGCCTTTACGCCACACGATGAGCCGGATTTCCCCGCCTACCTAGGTCGGTTGTCAGAGCAGCCTGTTGATAGGATGCAAATGCAGATGCTGGAAATGCTGCGCGTTCGTTTTGCCCAACTTACTGCTGATGCTCCTCCCGATCATGCGCGTCTGCTGGAAGACGTGGGAGCATTTCTCTATTGTGTCAAGCAGGTGCAGGGGAACGGTTTTAACGAGGACGTACAGCGGGAAGTGCATGCTGTACTGCAAGACCCGTCTGCGATGCGGCAGATGCTCCTCGCACATCTTGCGATGCTCTGGAAGACGACCTTTGTGGCTGAGTGGAAGCGCGTGCAGTCCTTGCTACGCTGGCAGGTTGAGATGTTTACATATCATTTAGATGTGCGCATGCTGCTCGATGAGACCTTTTATTATCTGACAAGTCGTCACTTGCCTTCAGACCTGCGTGTGCCTGAAACGGCGGCGGTGATACTGGTTCCATCCTGGCACACGGGCCGCCATGTCACGCTTTGGCATGAGATGGCAACGGTGGGAACGCGGGAAACAGTACGCCTGTTTTTCAGTGAGCCGCCCAACTATGATCTTGCTGCACGCTCAGCACCCGTTGGACGCGCTGAATTGCAGGCGCGTTTCAATGCGCTCGCAGACGAGAGCCGTTTAGAGATTATCGAACTGCTGAAGCGGCAGAGCGAGATGGAAGCGCAGGAGATTATTGCGGCTCTTGCTCTCAGTCAGTCAAGCGTTTCGCGCCATCTCAAACAACTGGTATCGATGGGATATCTATATGAGCGGCGTGGGGAGGGCGCGAACAAAACCTATCGTCTGAGTTCTTTTGGTTTCGCGCGCACAATGCATGCCCTGAACCAGTTCATAGAGAGCGAGGCGAAAACCGTATCCAGTGTGCAGGACGGGGCACTATCGCGGGAACTGCGACGTTTTCTAGATCGGAATGGTCGCCTGAATATGTGGCCGCCTGCAAAACAGTATGACAAGCTGTTGATTCTGGAATATCTGGCCTCTTTCTTCGAGCGCGGGCGCACGTATAGTGAGAAAGAAGTCAACGAGATACTCGTTGCGCATAGCGTTGTCAATGACAGTGCGGCTTTACGACGTGCTATGCAAGAATATCGTTTCATGGATCGCATGCGCGATGGTTCACAATACTGGCTGATCGGTTCTGAGATCACCGAGTAGACCATGGGCAATGCCTGTGTGTGTAGGTTGGCGCGTTAGTGGATACTTGCCAATATGACAGGCCAGTTCAATGGCTTGTTTAAAGGTGAGTGACCGACCTGCGGCCCAGGCATTTTCCCAGACTTTGTCGTCCACACGCATGCGAATCTGCTGACGGATAACTTGAATAAACGGGTTGGTGTTGGTCCAGGGTGTTAGGCCAATCGCATCCATCAAGCCCTCTGCGGCTCCCCCAATTTGCGCAGAACGGATGCTGGCCGTGACTGCATCTGGTTCTGTATACAGGCCGACGGCGAAGCTCAAGAGGCCCATGCCAGTGGTGATATATTGTTTATGGTCTAACTCTTCGCAAAGCATGATGCTTTCCTGTAGACATGCGATGGCTTCCGTATATTTGCTTTCTAAGATAAGCATCCCGCCCTGATCTTTGAGAAGATCAGCCAGCGCACTTTTATCTCCTATCTGTTCAAATAAGGCTTTGCTTTGTGTATAGAAAACGTGCATCTGCACAAAATTGCTGTTAAAACCGGCAACATCTCCTAGATAGAGAAGAAGTTGGGCGGCTAGCCAGGCATCTTTTTCATTCGCCAGGCAAGCGAGGCCTTCTTCGTAGACGGCGGATGCTGTTTCATAATCCTGTTGCGCATGTGCAGCCCAACCACGATGGAGCAATGCGGTTGCCAGCCCGGGTGCATCGTTTAGTTGCCGCCAAAGAGCGATACTTGCTTCAGCCAGGACAATAGCGTTTGGCTGGTTATTTTCTAAACAGAGTAGACGTGATGCTTCACTCAAGGCTTTGGCGCGTGCTGCAAGCGTCGTAATATCTGCATCGGTAGGCAGTGGCTGTGTAAGAACCGCTGTCAGCCATTCGCGCGCTTTGGGTAGATAGCCTTGCCATTCCCAATAGGGGCGAAAACTTGCCGCGAGCCGCAGGCAGAGTTCGAGCGCGGAGCAGGAGGTATGCGTAGTAAGACTTACGGATAGAATACGGCTACTGGCGATGATTTGCGCTTGTTGTTCTGGTCTGTTATGTGCAGTCGCAATACGGGTTTCCAACTGTGTACGTTCGATGAGCCAGTCGATGGCACTCTGAAAATTGCCTAAATCGTTTGTTTGGAGGGCCAGCCATGCACGTTGCTGTGGCCCGCGCAAGCCCATTTCAGCCATCTCGGCTTTCTGGGTGTAATAGCTAGCGTGCCAGTCACGAAGACGCTCAACTTCGCCCCGTGCCGCTAGTTGCTCCAATGCATATTCGCGCAAGGTTTCAAGCATTGTGAAGCGTAGCTGTTGGTCATTTGTAGTGAAGCGAACGATGAGGCTATGATCGACAAGATGCTCAAGAACATCTAGCGCGGCTTCGGCATAGTCGGGCGTTACTGTGTCGTGCATAATGGCCTCTGCGTCATCAAGCGACCAACCTCCAGTAAAAATGCCCAAACGATTAAACCAGGTCTGTTCATCTGGTGAGAGTAGCTGATAACTCCAAGCAATCGTATGACGAAGTGTGCGCTGATGGACAGGCCGATTTTTAGAGCCTCCTGTTAATAGTGGAAGGCGTGCCTTTGTAAGACGTTCAAGAAGATGTGACAAAGAAAGCGTCTTAAGCCGTGCCGCGGCGAGTTCAATCGCTAGCGGCAGACCATCAATGCGGTGACAAATGTGCATGATAAGTATAATATCTTCATCTGTGATGGTAATATCAGGTATAGCTGCACGTGCGCGTTCTATGAAAAGCTGAATCGAACCATATTGGAGCAATTGCGCGGCATTGGGCATGGTGCTGGCCGAGGGAAGATCTAAGGGAGGAACACGAAATTCATATTCACCATACATATGCAAAACAACCCGACTCGTTATTAGCAGTTTGAGGCCAGGGACCTTTGCCAACATCTCATCTAACAGCGGGGTTGTTTCTGTGAGTTGCTCAAAATTGTCCAAGACCAGCAGCAGTTGTCTATCTTTTAGATAGGTGAGCAGGCTTTGTAGGGGCGATAATGTGGGTGTAGAGGCGATGTGCATTGCCTGAATAATGCTCATGGGTAATTGATTGGCTGTGTTGATACTTGCAAGAGGAACATACCAGACACCATGCGTAAAATCGCCGCGTATCTCTTCCGCAACATGCAATGCGAGGCGTGTTTTGCCGCTACCGCCAGAACCACTCAGGGTGACGATACGAACATCTTTGCGTGCAAAGAGAAGACGGAGTCGTTCTACTGCCCAGGTGCGCCCAATGAGTCGTGTGGTAGCAGCGGGTATATTATGTGGGTGCGATGAGGATGGGACAATAGCGATGCTGCTTGGAGATGGTGCATTTCTTATCGCCAACGTGTCTAATGGTGGTGTCTGCCATTGATGGACACTAAAAAAGCTTGGTTCCAGATGGGCCAGCTCTAGAAGACGAAGTACATCATCGCGTGTTGTGATAATGTTCCAATCGACTAGCTGTAAGATGATCTTTTGGATATTCTGATGGTTTAAACGGGCTTTGCCGCTATTATTCAGTTTACGACTGAGAACTTTATGGTTTAAGCCGAGCGCATCGGCCAACTCTTTTTGCGCATAGCCACTACTATGCAGCAGTGTTTGTACGCAACTGCTGAATGTCTCGGGGGTTGCGTGATGTTCGTTGTTCACGTTTGTTTCCTTTCAGAATATCTCTTGTCCTGTGTAACGATGAGTGGACTATCAGTAGATAATGGGTTACCGAAAGTCAGGGAATGTAAAACCTTCATTAGTATACTTAAATCAAAACGGCAAATCAATCATAGAAGAGGATTCGCTATGTGTATTTTGCATATTTATGCTCAATGCTACAACAAATTTTTTGAGGTTTCGCCAGATGAACCGGATTTGGCGGAGTTGATCGTGGAAGATGCGGTTTGCCGAGTTTTGCTTGACCTCTTCGGCGTAGGCACTGTTGAGGATGTCTCAATTGAGTTCCCTCCTAAACTACGGATGGGTTTACGCTATTGTGCTATTCAGATCGTGGCGCAATGTGCTTGCCAGCGATTTTCGCAGTTGCCACGCACGCAAGAGCATATCAAAATGGCAATTGAAAAAAATCTTACCTCTCTTTTACGGGAGCTATTTGGTGTAGTCAGTGTGGAAAGTGTGATTGTGGGTCCCGCGTGGCTAGAGGATCGCACGGAACGAATGCAGACGAGTTGTATCTATAACGATGCTGGCTCGTCCCCACGATCTCAGCGGGGCCTGTCTTCGCCTGTATCTGACTTTGGCAGCGATCCTCTCTACTAAGAAAAGTTCTCCTACTTTCTTGTATTAGTAGTTTTTGCCCGTAAAAATGGCTGAGGTCGTGTCACATTCAAACGATCACTATCCATACTATACTGCATGGATAGTGATCGTTTGAATGTGTTTTTGACTTTTCATGCTCTTTTTTCGCATGAGCAAGTGCCTTCGTTTTGATCTGTGGATTCTGCTGTATAGGTAAAAAGGATATGTACACTTGTATAGATGGATGTACTATGTTACATTGGCATCGTATGTTTGCAATGAATTGCCGATGGTACTAAGAAGACACTCCTTGCCAGAGATCAAATGGTGTATGCCTTGTCTTGTTATGCCGACGGATATTTTATAGCGAAGGAGCATCAGATGGGTAGATGGCATTCTCTTTTTAGAAGCAATGTGTTTCATATCGCGACACTTTCTATTGTTTTGCTGGCAATGCTCAGTGCATGTACGACACAAGCATTGCCTAGCTTTAGTTCGAACCAGCCAATTAAAATAGGTATTTCCTTGTCATCTACAGGCAACTTTGCTCAGGATGGGCAAGCAATGCAGCAGGGTTATCAGCTGTGGGCAGATATGGTGAACCAGAATGGGGGCATTTTGGGCCGTCCAGTCCAGTTGGATATTTTGCATGATGATAGCACCCCTGATAAGGTTGCAGCCAATTATACCCAATTAATTACGGGCGATCATGTCAATCTTGTGTTTGGACCGTTTTCTACGCTGCTGACGAAGGCTGCCGTACCGGTCGCGCAAAAATATGGTTATCCGATGGTAGAAGGTGCTGGTGGCGGCCCCTCTGTATTTACGGCAGGATGGAAAAACGTATTTGATGTTTCCCTCCCAGTTGCAAACAATCTCGTGAGCTTTGCTCTGTATGTTCTTTCGCTACCCAAAGCGATGCGCCCTACGACTGCGGCTTACGCTACTGAAGACGATCCATTTACGCAACCACAGATAGATTTAGCGCGTAAGTTATTGGAGCAAGGGGGAGTTACCACCCTTTTGTATGATGTCTATCCCAACGCCACAACCAAATATACGCCTATTGCCGATAAAATTATTCAAGCGAATGCGCAGATCGTGGTAGCAGGCACATTATTTCCTGATATTACGGCATTCATCCAGCGTTTCAAGCAGCAAAATTATAACCCTAAAATGATCGTGGCAACAGCAGGTCCCGATGCGGGGAACGTATTTATGAATACGATTGGCGGGCAGCAGGCGACACAGGGGATTATGGTCCCGAATGGCTGGTATCCACAGGTCAGTAACTTCCAGAATGCGCAGATGGTGCAGGCATATGTTGCAAAGTATGGCGGTGTAGCCGACAGCATCAATTCGGATGTCGCTGAAGCGTTCTCTGTTGGACAGGTTTTGGAGCAGGCCATTGCCAAGACAAATAGCCTGGATAACACCGTATTGCTCCACGATCTCCATACTGATATTTTCAATACTGTCCAGGGATCGGTGCAATTTGATGGGACAGGACAGAACACGCTGGCATTACCGTATCTGTTTCAGTGGCAAAGTGGCTCATTAATACCCGTCTATCCAGACTCTATTGCAGTAGCAAACCCACTGTTTAGACCCTTACAGTGGTAATATGTACTGTTCTGTGTAGAGAGAGGTAGCATCTGGCTTCGGTGAGGCTAAGGAAGGAACGAACGATACCATGTTTAAGGGATTAAATAATATTCCTATATTTCGTCGTATTTTCATCGCATTTGCGGTGGCGACGATCATTCCAGGTATTGTGGTTGTATTACTCGGCACATTTTATCTCAATGCCATTAATGTGCGTGATCAGGCGGTAAAAACCAGTTTTGAAGCTCAGAGTACGGCCTATCAGCAGCAAGCTAGCCTGCAACGTATGAATGCCTTTTTGCAGGCCTATCTGGCTCAAGTATTTGCCAGTGGGAACGTGGGTGATCCCTCAATGGGTGCCTCGGCACAGTTTATTGGGCGTGAAATTGTAGATCGCGAAGTGACCTTTGGTTTGACACTCACCAGTTACCAGCAGAACTATCTTGTCGCCAGTTCCAGTAACATGGCTGGTATTCGCACTATTTTGCTGAGCGACAATTCCAGTACGCCGATTATCCAGCAGCAGCAGCAGGTGATGAACAACGTGGTGCAACATCAGTGGCCTGCTTATAAGTTATTGCAAGACCAAGAGTTGGCAATCCTGCAAAATTTGCAGAGTCCTGCGGGACAGCATATACCGGTTGCTGAGGCATATACGCAGGCCTACGCAGTCTTGTTCCAGGCAGACCAGGCGTTTCTTGATTTGAACAATAGTTGGCAAAGTCTGGTGGGGCAGGCCCAGACGATGGGTGAAGTTGTTACCACTGTTGGTCCTTCCCAAACGAATCCAATTGTCTTTGCAACCGTTATCGCATTCCTTGCGACAATCCTGGTTGTTGTCGCTATCGGAGCGGTTATCAATGCAACTATTACGCAACCATTGCGCTACCTGGCCGCAATCACGCGACGTATTACCAAAGGTGATACCAGTGTACGTGCGAACGTTGGGGGAAGAGACGAGATTCACCAGGTCGCGGTCTTGATGAATGTCATGCTTGATAATATTGTGCAACAAGCTCGCGATGCGCAATTGCGTCATGCCACATTGCAGTCGCAGATCGATAAACTCATGGGTGAGGTGAGTGGTGTTGGTGAAGGTGATCTGCGTATTCAAGCAGAAGTCTCATCAAGTGACCTGGGTGTGCTTGCCGACTGTATTAACTACATGGTAGAGGCCTTGAGCGGCTTGATTATACGTGTCAAAAGCGTGTCTCGCGAAGTAAAAGGCTCTACGCTTTCAACCGCTGGACGCATGGCGCAGTTGGTAAAAACAGCAGATACGCAGATACGCAATATTAGTACGGCGGCTGTGGAGGTTGAGCGTATGGCAGATTCGAGCCGCTATGTTGCTGAACGTGCTGATCGTTTGTACAAAATGGCTCGTGATGCTCGCCTGACGGTGAATAGTGGACGTGAAGCAGTGCAGCAAACCGTTGCAGGGATCGGGCAGATTCAGGGAACGGTGCAGGCAACCACTGAAAAAGTCCAGGCATTAGAAGAACGCTCGCAGGCAATCAACGAAATTGTGACAGTGATCGATAGCATCGCGCACCAGACGAACCGCCTCGCGTTGGACGCTTCTGTCCAGGCGGCAATGGCTGGTGAGAATGGAAAAGGCTTTGCTGCCGTTGCAACTGACATTCGGCGTCTGGCCGAGCTTTCAAAAGAGCAAGTGAGCATGATTGCTCAAATTGTTCGCAACGTTCGTGAAGATATTAGTTCCGCTGCCGCTTCGATGCGCGATGCGACGTATAAAACAACCGCCAATACGAAACTGACGTATGAAACAAGTACAGCCCTAGAGTCAATCTTCTCGGTGATTGAGCAGCAGGCGAACGAAGTAGAGGCGATTAACCGTGCAGCAATGCAGCAGTTGCAGTCGTCTGGCTCTGTTGTGCAGGTGATGCAAGGTGTATCGGAATCAACACATCAGAGTAGTATCAGTACCCATGAAACGTCAGAGCAGATGAGGCACCTTGCGCGTCTGGCAGAACACTTGCTGGCCTCGGTGGAAGCCTTCAAAGTGCGTGAGGAAAATGAGCGTTTACTAAATAATGGCCGGAATACGTATGAGCAGATTCCACCCACTACGCATAGATCGGCTGGTTTGAAAGCTCCTGTTGTCGCGAGTACTCCCCCGATGCAGATAGGCAATGGCAATGGCAATGGTTACAGGACGCCTATGCCCAGGCCGGGGCAGCCTCAGCCAACGCCAATCCCAGCTCCCTATTTTACTGCTGCTCCTAGCAATGGCAATGGCAATGGCAATGGAAGTAGTCAATTTGGCATGCCGGATTCTCAGCAACGTGTGTCACAGCCACAATCTGGCCCACAGGAGCCGTTGGCGCGGCGTCCCAACGTGCGCCCTGCTCGCTGGCAATCTGGCCCCATCCCTCCTCAGTATGATGGTAATACCCCATCTCAATAGATAGGCAGGCGTGTTCAGCGGTGAGAGCAGCACCATTCAGCAATCTCATCGCTGAACGGTGCTGCTTTTTATGGGCAAGTTGTTTGCGCTCAATGACGTTGTCCGTAAACGATATGAAATGTGAAGGTGGTGTGGTACTCCTCAACTTCCATGCCTATTTGCACGGTGAGATGTTCATATTCTTCTGCTGTTGTCAGTAGCTGTCCTACCACGACAGTTTTCATAGTGTGCACAATCGTCTGAATATTGGCTAGTGCCATTTTGCCAAGCTGCCCGCCCCAATTGCCAAGTGGGACGAGTTGCGTGCTGATCCCCACGTGTTTGAGCCTGGCAGCCCCTAGATGAGCCTGGATGTGTTGGGCAATTGCCGGATCGAGAGCGCGCTGGTATGATGCCTGTACGATCAAGTCAAGGACTTGCTGTGTGGCGGGGCCGGCATGCTCGAAAAAAGGACTGACTTCAACAAGTTCTATCCAGCCTCCTCGTTGTGTCACTCGTACCAACTCAGCAATCACCGAGGGCCAGCATGCCTGGGGAATAGCGAACATCAAGAGGCGTTGATGGACAAAGTCGAATATTTCATCCTCAAATGGCAAGCCATTGAGTACATTGCCGACTTGAAACTGGCAATGAGGTGGGCATTCGGCAAGATGTTGTGCTGATGATGTGAGGTCAATGCCAAGTAGTTCAGCATGTGGAAACTCTTGAGCCATTTCCATAGCCCAGCGTCCCGTGCCGAAGCCAACATCGAGGATGTGCGTTGGGTTCGTGATGGGAGCAAGGTAATTGCCTTTGAGCAGGTAGCGTAGCAGGTAATGCTGTAAATCAAGGCCATTAATCTACTGATTATCGGCGGGCAGTAGGTATGGGATCGTATGCGAATATGTCTGGTTGTCGTCGTATTGCATAGTGTGGGCATTGATTTGCATGGCCATGCGGATCCTTTCTGGTCATTGGTGAGGTGTCAAAGACACCTCTTTTTGAAATCTTCTTTAAGTATGCGGGATTGTGCTTTTGGAAGTAAGATCACGGGATAGTCATTCCCTAGGCTTTTTAGATTGGTTGCGTGATCGGCCGGCAGCGTGTTATGCTGATGGTGAAAAATGGCCGCATTGCCTGGTGTCGCAGTGCAGGTATGTGAAAAAATGGCAAAAAGTATGAAAAAAATGACAAAAGTAGCTCCTAACCTGCATCTCAAGCGCGTTCGTGAGCAGCAAGGTTGGTCACAGGAATATGTGGCACGAACAGTAGGAACCGATGCGTTTACCGTTAGTCGCTGGGAGCGTGGTGTTACATTGCCCAGTCCCCATTTCCGCCAGAAACTCTCGGCTCTTTTTGGCCTGAGTGTTGCTGAGCTTGGCCTGCTGCCTACCGAAATGGAGGAAGCTGCTATAACGGAAACGGAGCAGCATGAGCTTGTCGCCCCAACCCTCTTCGCGCCTGTTGCTGTGGTTGATCCGGCTATTCCGCCGCCACCTGCACGTGAATATGGCCTGATTGGACGCGAAGACCTGCTTGCCAAACTAAAAGCTCTGCTCCTGAGTGAAGAAAGTTCTGCGCATTTTGCTCTCAATGGTTTGCCGGGTGTGGGCAAAACGGCACTGGCAACTGTCCTGGCGCACAATGCAGAAATTCGTGCGCATTTCGCCGATGGTATTCTCTGGGCTGGTCTCGGCTATGAACCTGACGTGTTGGGCCTTTTGAGCCGTTGGGGAACGGTTTTGCAGTGTGCCCCACTCGATCCTGCGCAACGGAGCCGTCCGCAGGCGTGGGCCACCAGTATTCATGCCGCTATTGGACAGCGGCGCATGTTGTTGGTCATTGATGATGCCTGGAAAATCGCAGAGGCACTGGCTTTTCAGCTTGGTGGCCCTCAGTGTGTCCATCTGGTGACGACGCGCTTCCCTGAGATTGCAAGCCGCTTTGCCCCAGATAATGCAATTGTTGTGCGCGAATTAGATGATACAGATGGGCAAAAATTACTTGTGCGTTTGTCGCCGGAAATCGTGCGAGCCGAAGCAAAGGATGTCCAAGCTCTTGTCGAGGCTGTCGGTGGCCTTCCGCTAGCCTTGACACTTTTGGGGAATTTCTTGCGAGCCCAATCTCATAGTGGGCAACCCCGTAGGTTGCGCGCCGCTCTAGAACGCTTGCGCAATGTTGATGAACGGCTACGCCTGCATGAACCACAAGCACTGATCGGCAGACATCCCAGTTTACACACAGATACCCCCTTGTCGCTCTACACGGTGATTGGGATGAGTGACCAGCAGGTCAGTGCAGAGGCACGTCTTGCTCTGCGAGCTTTCTCGGTGTTTCCCCCCAAGCCAAACACGTTTTCCGAGGAAGCTGCTCTGGCTATCGCTGCTTTGTCGGTAGAGACAGTTGATGAATTGACCGATGCAGGGCTACTTGAGAGCAGCGGTCCCGGACGCTATACGATGCATCAGACGATTGCTGATTATGCACATGTTCATCTGACAGATAAGACCGTGACCGAGCGGTTAGTCAATTATTTTGTGCTGTATGTAGAATCACATAGCATTGATTATCCGGCGTTAGATGGTGAAAATAGTAATATTATGGCAGCCCTGGAAGCAGCGCATGCAATGGGTATGTTAGAGGCCTATGTGCAGGGCGTGCATGCCTATGCCCCCTTACTCATCACACGGGGTCTCTATACCGTCGCTGAAACTTATCTCCAACGTTCTCTTGAGGCGGCGCGCACCCTGAAAAGTGCTATGAGAGAAGCGAGCGCGTGGCTCTACCTCGGGAAAATTGCCGAACAGCGTGGAAATTATGTGCAGGCACAAACATACTGGCAGAGCAGTCTCTCGTTGGCACGCGAAAGTGGGCAGCAGACTGGAGTGGCGCAAACGTTACGGGAATTAGGCGGTCTTGCTTGGAAGCAAGGGCAATTGCAGCAGGCGCATATGCTGTTTGCGGAGGCTCTCGCGATGTTACGATCCCTAGAAGACCAGCGTGGATTGGCCGATACGCTAAAAAATATGGGCAATCTGGCAGCTGAACAAGGGCAGCCAGAACAGGCGCAGCAGCTCTATGAAGAAGCGTTAGCTCTGTTTCGGGCCTTACATGACCAGCATGGCATTGCGACTACCATGCATAATCAAGGCATTTTGGCCCGCGAGTTAGGACGACCAGATCAAGCATATCAACTCTATACCGACGCTCTCGCTATTTTCCGCGCGTTGGGCGATCTCCGTAGTTGTGCTGTTGCGCTAAACAACCTCGGCAATTTGACACGGCATCAAGGACAGCCGGAGCAGGCGCGCCAGTTTTTAGAAGAGTCTGTAATAATGTTGCGCACACTGGAGAACCGCTATGGTCTGGCTTTCACCTTGCTTAATCTGGGCAGTCTGGCCGCCGATCAAGGCCACTATGGACCGGCCCATCAACGTATACAAGAGGCTCTGACCATTTTTCGCGACTTGCAGTCACAACGTTCTATCGCATTGGCTATTCAAAGCCTGGGCAATCTAAACTATAAACAAGGCCACTATGAGCAGGCCTATCGGCATTTACATGAGGCCCTGATGATCTTCCAAAGCCTTCAAGAGCAGCGTCAGAGTGCGCTGACGCGCCGTGAACTGGGAACCCTGGCGCGGCTACAAGGACAGTTGGAAGAAGCCGACCTGTATTATCGCGAGGCCTTGGCTCTGCTTATACAGTTAGACGACCAACGGGAAGTAGCGGTGACGCGCCTGAATTTGGCAATGCTGGCGCGTTTGCAAGGGAAACGCCAAGAGGCGGATGACCTCTTAATGGCGGCCTTGCATACTTCGCGTCGCATCCAAGACCGCCATAATGTAGCCCATGTCCTGAATGAACTGAGCTTTCTTCTGGAGCAACAGGAACAATGGGAACAATCATTGCAGGCACTGCTCAGTGTTGGTGTTGGGCTAGCATTGGTACAATCTCCCGATGTCTCTCTTATCGAGCAACGACTTGCGCTCCTGCGCACGCGTATGGGCGAAGCGGCCTTTCTGGCAGTCGTGAGACAGACTGCCACTGCGATGGCGGAGCCAGCGTATGGCTTGGAGCAAGAGGCGTGGGCGACTGCGCTCTGGAAGCTGATTGCATAGCACTGCGTCGTGCTGAGAGAAGGAGCATGGCCAGAGGGAAGCACCGTGAATTTTTGTGATAGCTAGAAATATTGCTCACCTTTATGGTATGATGTGTATATCCCACATGTTCTGGTATACATCGCTGTATGCTTAGTGCCGTACAGTGTTTTTGTGTTTTTGTATACTAGTTGCCTTATTTCATAAGGAGAAGCAAACCAATGGCTCTAGAAACCCTCACGTCTCCTGGCTTGGAAAAAGGAATTGAGACACATGGTATCGAACGTGTCTCGCCAAAAACCCGCGCCGATGTCCGTATCTTCGACAATTTTACCATGTGGCTATCCGCCAATCTTGTTATCTCGACGGTGGCTTTGGGTGCGCTGGCAATTCCCGTCTTTCAATTGGGCTTTTGGGATAGTGTAGCTGCTATTATCGTCTTCAATATCTTAGGGGTCTTGCCGGTTGCTTTCTTTTCCACACTGGGGCCAAAACTTGGCCTGCGTCAGATGACTATCTCGCGCTTCTCATTTGGCTGGATTGGCGCGATCATCATGGCTCTCTTCAACGTGGCGGCCTGCATTGGCTGGTCTGCCGTCAATGTGATCGTCGGTGCGCAGATTGTCACGGCCTTAAGTAATGGCAAAATCCCCAATTGGGTTGGCATTCTGGTGATTGCCATTCTCACGACGGCAGTGAGCCTCTATGGTTATCGCTATGTCCATCGCTATGAGCGATACGCTTGGGTCCCAATGGCCATCATTTTTGTGATTTTGCTTGTTGTCGCGGGACCACACATGGCGATTGTGCCAACGCCTGCCTTTAATATTGTGGAAGTTGCCTCTTTTGTCTCCTTTGGTGGAGCGGTTTTTGGTTTCGCGACGGGCTGGAGTTCATATGCAGCCGACTATAATGTCAATCAACCCGAAGAGACTTCCGCCAGTCGCGTGTTCTGGCTGACCTTTCTGGGCGTGACGATCCCTTGTATCCTGCTAGAACTTCTGGGAATGGCATTGACGACGTATTCGCCGTATGGCAAGGCGGCCCTCAATGGTGGCGGCGATCTGTTGGCAGCGGTGGTCAGTCAGTTGGGTGGTTTTGGCTCGTTTTTGTTGGTCTTGCTTGCGCTGAGCGTAATTGCCAACAACATTCCCAACGATTATAGCCTGGGTCTTTCGATGCAAGTCCTTGGCAAGGCATTTCAGCGCGTCAATCGTGCCATCTGGACGTTGATAGGCGCGGTCGTCTACATTATCATTGCCATCCCAGCCGCAGGCCATTTTGATACAGCCCTCAGCTCCTTCTTGTTGTTAGTGGCCTACTGGCTTGGCCCCTGGGCAATGATCCTGACACTGGAGCATTTTGTATTTCGGCACGGCAACTACAATGTGGATGACTGGAATACCCGTAGCGCATTGCCTATCGGCTGGGCCGCGATGGTTTCAATGGCAATTGGTCTAGTCGGTGTCTATCTTGGTGTTGGCCAGTACCCAACCTTCGTCGGTCTCATCGCGAAACTCTTCAATGGACCGTATGGCATGGATATCGGCTTTGAGCTGGGGGTTATATTCGCTGCCGTTGCCTATCTGATTTTGCGTCGTATAGAGCTAAACGCCAACCAACGCTAACTCTGGTGGATGACTGGCAAATAGTCACTTGCACGCATATACTGGGGAAGATGGTGTTTTCGTCTTTGTACGCAGGCATCACCTTCCCTTTATTTTTGCTATGGAAGAAGGTAGCCGTATGCAGTATGATTTGTTACTTCGTCATGCACACCTACACCGACGCGCTGACCTGGTGGATATTGCAGTAAAAGATGGCATGTTTGCTGCTGTCGCCCCTGATCTAGCACAGGCCACAGCCGTGCGCGAATTGGACGTGGAAGGCTGTCTTGTCGTTCCACCGTTTATTGATGCGCATGTTCATCTGGATGCCGTCCTCACTGTCGGTCAACCCCGCTATAACACGACTGGAACGCTGCTAGAAGGCATTCAAATCTGGAGTGAGCGCAAGCCCAGTTTAACGCACGAAGATGTCAAGCAGCGTGCGCTGGAAGCGATCCGTTGGGAAGTGGCGCAGGGCACACTCTATATTCGCAGTCATGTGGATGTCTGCGATCCCAACTTAACGGCATTACGCGCTCTCCTAGAAGTGCGTGAAGAGGTGCGCGATATCTGTGAGTTGCAGTTGGTCGCCTTTCCGCAGGATGGTATTCTCTCTTTCCCCAATGGGCGTGAGTTAATGCGCACGGCCATGGAATTGGGTTGTGATCTTGTTGGTGGTATCCCTCATTATGAGTGGACACGCGATATGGGCGTTGAGGATGTCCATTATGCCTTTGCGCTGGCACAAGAATTTCAGCGTGATATTGATTGTCACTGTGATGAGACGGACGATCCCCATTCGCGTTTCACCGAGGTGATGGCGGCTGATACCCTTACCTATGGCTGGCAGGGGCGTGTCACGGCCAGCCACTGCACGGCGATGCATTCTTATGACAATGCTTATGCCTTCAAGCTGCTGCGTTTGCTTGCCCGTGCGCAGGTCAATGTAGTAGCGAATCCTTTTGATAATGTCGTCTTGCAGGGCCGCTTCGACACTTACCCGAAACGACGCGGCATCGCACGCGTGAAAGAACTGCTGGCGGCAGGGGTCAATGTTGCACTTGGGCATGATTCTATTATGGACCCCTGGTTTCCACTTGGCCGGGGCGATATGTTGGCAGCAGCGCAACTGGCTCTGTTTCTCTGCCATATGAGCGGCTATGAAGAGATGAGCGAGGTGCTGGATTTGATTACGAGCAATGCCGCTAAAGTCTTGCGTGTGCAAGACCGCTATGGTATTGACGAGGGCAAGCCTGCCGACTTTCTCGTGCTTGACGCGCCCTCAGCCTTTGAAGCTCTGCGTCTTATTCCTGCACGTTTGCACGTCTTTAAGGATGGACGCGAGGTAGCGACAACGCTCCCTGCAAAAAGTATCGTCAGGCGCGCAGCTGCATTGGATGGGCAGGTGGTACACTTCCGTCGTTAATGGTGCTTCTGCTGATGAGGAAATGTCTTAGAGAATATTGACGGCGCGAGCGGCAAGCAATACGACGATCACAAGCGAGATAAGAGCTTCGATCATCATCAACATTTTCGCCACTCGCGTCATTGGATAGGTGTCAGCCGGGCTAAGAGCGGTCGCGCCGGTAAAGGCCAAAAAGACATAATCGAGAAAGTGTGGACTCCAAGCCGTCGTATTCCCACTGACTTGCTGTGGAAACATAAAATCGGCTAGCTGATGGTTGTTCTGATGACGTTTGATTGGCCCACCGCCATCAACCTCCCAGTACCAGAGTGCAAACACGAGAATGTTGGATATCCAGAGGACCATCGCTGAACGGAGCAATGTGATAGCCTGGTTTGATGTACTGCTCGTGAGTGTGAAAATCAAAAATATCACACTACTGATCAATGCACCTGTTACCACTGCGAGCAAGATAAAGGCTAGCGTGCGTTTCACTCTGTAGGGGAGCGTGAGATCAGTTAACCCTTCGATGATAAAGGGACTCGAGAGAATGACTTCAATCACGAGTGGAAGCCAGCCTGGGCCAAAGGTGAGATTGGAAGGTAGGATCGCGTTGAGAATGCCGAGAGCAAGAATGCCAATCACGGCCTGCCAACGCGGGGCAATGCCATGTGAGACAGGTGTTGTCTCTGCTGCTTGTGACGTTTCTGGTGAAGATGCCATCAGTGTTTATTACTCCTGCAAATTGGAACACTATTACGTTTGACATTTTAACCTACGATGCCGCCAGATACAATGGGGGTTTGATGGATTGTGTCTACGTCGTGCTTTGTCAAACGTCATGGCGACTGTTTTGGCAGTTCATTCATCTTCATGAGATAGACAGGCATGAGATAGACAGGCATGACACCCACAAGGGGTGTCACTACATATATGACGCACATAAAATGTAGTGA
>VFSW01000290.1_pt1 | contig 70860 bp, 62 predicted proteins | sample 5358111 | NCBI WGS metagenome assembly VFSW01 (sample SAMN11554181, study PRJNA540505) | mine drainage metagenome | isolation source: sediment from site ElyBrook_90M | place: USA: Ely Copper Mine, Vershire, VT | collected 2017
CCACGTGGCGGGGCGGAACGAAGAGGATCATGCCGATGCCGAGATTGAAGGTGGAGAGTAGCTCGGCGGTGGGGATATCACCCAGGCGGGCCAGGAAGGCAAAAATAGGAAGCAGCGGCCAGGATCCCAGCTCGATGGTGGCACGAACATTGCGTGGAAGCACGCGGGGGAGATTGCCGGGTATGCCGCCGCCGGTGATGTGAGCCATGGCGGAGACCCAGCCGCGAGTGAGAACCGTCCGAAGCATGGGCCAATAAGCGCGGTGGGGTTTGAGGAGTTCAGCGCCGATTTTATTTTTGACTTCGTGGACGTAGGAGGAAGGTTTGAGGCGAGCGACGTCAAAGACGAGTTTGCGGGCGAGGGAATAGCCATTGGTATGGAGGCCGCTGGAGGGCAGGCCGATCAGGACGTCTCCGTGGTTGACGCGGCGGGAAGAAAGATGGCGGGAACGCTCGACGCAGCCGACGATGAAGCCGGCAAGATCGTATTCGCCGGTGGCGTAGAGGCCGGGCATTTCCGCGGTTTCGCCGCCGATGAGGGCGCAGCCGGCCTGGCGGGCGGCGCGGCTCATGCCGTCAATCACCTGTTCGATGATGGCTGAATCGAGGCGGTTCATGGCCAGATAATCGAGGAAGAACAGCGGTTCCGCACCCTGTGTCAGGATGTCGTTGACGCAGTGATTGAGGATGTCTGCGCCGACAGTGGAATGCACACCACAGGCGATGGCGACCTTCAGTTTGGTACCGACTCCATCGGCGCTGGAGACGAGGACGGGATCGCGCCAGCGTTTTTTTTCCAGGCGGAAGAGTCCGCCGAAATTGCCAATGGGGGAAAGAACATTCTTTGTGAATGTGCGTCCGGCAATGGCGCGGATGCGCGCCTTGGCGGCCTCAGCGCGGGCGATATCAACGCCCGCATCGGCGTAACGGGTGACCGGAATGTTTGTTCTCCCTCTGGCTCGCAAACCTGTGTGCAGCACCAGCTAGAAAGTAGTAAAAAGGCGCCTCCAGCGAACTTCGCCGGGATGAATGAAGACGCTCAAATAGGTGGCAAAACGTTCGCCGAGATGGCCGGGCTCCCAGACTTCCTCTGGAGCATTGATGGACATATAGACGAAAAGAGGGGTGCCCAGGATATTTTCGCGAGGGACGAAGCCCCAATAGCGGCTGTCGTAAGAATCATTGCGATTATCGCCCATCATGAAGAAGTGGCCAGGAGGGACGAGCACGGGTCCGTAGTTGTCGTCGGGGCTGGGAGGGCCATTGCGGTAAGGTTCGGCGAGAGGCTGCCCGTCGATAAAGACGATGCCTTGGCGGACCTCGAGAGTGTCTCCCGGCATGCCGATGAGTCGCTTGATGTAATCGGGAGAGCCGGGGAGGGGAGCGCGGAAGACGATGATCTGCTGGCGATGAGGAGTGCGCCAGAGAGGCGTGTGGAGAGAGGTGAAGGGGATGCCGGCGTCATAGCCGGCGCGGCTGACGATGAGATGATCACCGATGAGAACCGTCTGCTCCATGGAAGCGCTGGGAATGACACGCGCCTGAACCAGAGTGCCTTCGATAAGAAGGAAAGCGGCGATGACCCAGATCCAGGAAATGATCTCGCTGCGGACGCGATTCTTGAGTGGCGGATTGCCACCCGGTTCAACAGCCACGATGTGCCTCCGCCTCAAGCTGGACAAGCTCAGTGGGGTATTTTCCGGTGAAGCAGGATCGGCAGAAACCGCCGGCGGAGCCATTGACAGCCTCCTGCATGCCGGAAAGAGAAAGATAACCGAGGGAATCGGCTTCCAGAAACGCCTGGATTTCGGATACGGAATGATTCGAGGCGATGAGCTCTTCGCGCGTGGGGGTGTCGATGCCGTAGTAGCAGGGAGAAATGGTGGGAGGGCAACTGATGCGGACATGGACCTCGCGAGCACCGGCGGCGCGAACCATGCGGACAATCTTGCGGCTGGTGGTGCCGCGGACGATAGAGTCATCCACGAGGACGACGCGGCGGCCCTCGAGGAGGCGACGAACCGGATTGAGTTTGAGACGAACGCCGAAATCGCGAATGGACTGGCGAGGCTCGATGAAGGTGCGCCCGACGTAGTGATTGCGAATCAGAGCCATCCGGAAGGGAATGCCGGATTGCGCGGCATAACCGACCGCAGCGGGGACGCCGGAATCGGGAACGGGCACGACGAGGTCGGCATCAGCGGGATGCTCGATGGCCAGCAAGCGGCCGAGGCGCTCGCGGCTTTCGTTGACGGGAAGACCGAAGACGAGGCTATCGGGCCGGGCGAAATAGATGTGTTCGAAGATGCAATGCTGCGTTTCGCGAGTGGGAGAAAAGCGGATGGATTCCAGACCGGAGCGGGCGATGCGGAGCATCTCGCCCGGTTCGATGTCGCGGACATAGGTGGCGCCGATCAAATCGAAGGCGCAGGTCTCGGAAGAGACGACCCAGGCATCATCCAGCTTGCCGAGGCAGAGAGGGCGGAATCCGCGAGGGTCGCGGATGGCGAAGATTTCGCATTGCGTGAGGAGCAGGAGAGAATAGGCGCCTTCGACCTGATGCAGAGCATCGGCCAGCGCCGCGGGAAGATTTCGCGCCGCGCTGCGAGCGATCAGGTGAACGATCACTTCGGTGTCGCTGGTAGTCTGGAAGATGGAGCCTTTGTTTTCCAGTTTTTGCTGAAGGACGACGGCATTGGTGAGGTTGCCATTGTGGGCCAGTGCCAAATGGCCGCGATTACACTCGATTTCGATGGGCTGGGCGTTTTTGAGAGACGTGTCTCCGGAGGTGGAATAGCGGGTGTGGCCGATGGCGACATCGCCGGGAAGCGTGGCAAGAGCCTCGGGAGTGAAGACTTCAGCGACGAGGCCCATCTGGCGCACGGTGTGGATCGGGCCGCCGTCGGTGGAGGCGATGCCAGCGGATTCCTGGCCGCGATGCTGGAGTGCGTAGAGGCCCAGGTAGGTCATTTTGGCGGCCTCGGGATGGCCAAAAATGCCAAAAACACCGCACTGATCGTGGAAGTGATCGTCGGCGAGATGGGAGGATTCAGTCATCAGTTTCGGATCGAAGATTCGAGGGTGGCAGCCCATGCCGGACGCAAGGAATCGGGAACGGCAGCAACCCTCACACGCCCATTATATTGGATGCGGAAAACGTGCTGCACGGTCTCTCCGAGCAGCCGAATCGTTACACCATAGTTTGCCGCAAGTGCATGGAGAGGAGCAAGTGCAGAGGGTGGGAGCGAAACAATGGCTCGGGCACCCTGCTCGCCGAAGAGAACGGATTCGGCTGGTTCGTGGCCTTCCAGGGAGATATGTGCGCCGAGTGAGGGTATCGGAGAGGTGAAACAGGATTCGGCAAGAGCGGTGGCGAGGCCGCCATCGCTGAGGTCGTGAGCGGAATGAAGTATCCGTGCGGAGGCGAGGGCCACGAGGCACTGGATCAGGCGAAGCTCGGCGGCCAGGTGGATGGCGGGAGGCTGGCCAGAAGTGAGGCCGAGAATGGTTCGGGCGTATTCGGAAGAAGAAAATTCGCGGCGAAGAACATCGAGCGAGGCCTGGGGAGGGGCAGCGTCAAGCAGTACAATGGAATCGCCAGGTTCGAGGAAGGCCATCCCGAGCGCGGCATCGGCGTCGTCGAGCAGGCCCAGCACGCCCAGCACGGGAGTGGGGAAAATGGGAGCGCCCAGAGTTTCATTATAAAAGCTGACGTTGCCACCGGTGATGGGGATGGAAAGCGCAAGCGAGGCTTCGGCGATGCCGGAGACGGCTTCGCTGAACTGCCACATGACAAGGGGTTTTTCAGGGTTACCGAAATTGAGGCAGTTGGTGGCGGCCAGGGGGCGAGCGCCGGAGCAGGCGACGTTGCGAGCCGCTTCGGCGAGGGCATGCATGGCGCCGAGGCGGGGGTCCAGAGAGCACCAGCGGCCGTTGCCATCCACGCTGAGTGAGATGGCGCGGGAGGTCCCCTTCACGCGAAGGACGGCGGCATCGCCGGCGCCGGGTCCGATTCGTGTATTGGTGCGAACCATGTGGTCGTATTGCTCGAAGATCCACCGTTTGGAGGCGATGGAAGGCGACGAGAGCAGTCGGATGAAATTTTCGGTGAGCGGCGCATCCTCGGATAGAAATTCGGCGAGCCGGGCGTCCTGTGCCCGGACGGCGGGGGGAGCCTGAAGCGGGCGGTGGTAGACGGGACCCTCTTCGGCAAGGGCGCGAGCGGGAATTTCGGCGGCGAGCTGGCCGTGGAAGAGCACGCGCAGGAGGCCATCGGAGGTGACGCTCCCGATTTCGATGCCGTCGAGGCCCCATTTCGAGAAGATGGCCAGCACTTCACCTTCGCGGCCGCGCTGCGCGACGAGGAGCATGCGCTCCTGGGATTCGCTGAGCATCATTTCGTAGGGCGACATGCCGGTCTCGCGTTGGGGAACGCGCGCGAGTTCGATTTCAATGCCGAGGCCGCCGCGCGCAGCCATTTCTGAACTGGAGCTGGTGAGTCCCGCCGCGCCCATATCCTGAATGGCAACGACAGCGCCGGTGCGCATGGCTTCGAGGCAGGCCTCGAGGAGCAGCTTCTCCATGAAAGGGTCGCCGACCTGAACATTCGGGCGCTTGGCATCGGAGGCTTCGTTAAATTCGGCGGAGGCGAGAAGGGAAGCACCATGGATGCCGTCACGACCGGTTTTTGAGCCGACATAGATAACGGGATTGCCCGCGCCGCGCGCACGAGCGAAGAACAGCTCGTCACGGCGAGCGAGGCCGAGGGCGAGTACGTTGACCAGCGGGTTGGAGGCATAGCATTGCTCGAAAAGGATCTCGCCGCCGACGGTGGGGACGCCAAAACAATTGCCGTAGAAGGCGATGCCGCTGACAACGCCATCGGCGATGCGGCGGTTGCGAGCCAATTCAAGCGGCGGTGCCCCGGAGCTCTCGGAAATGGGGCCAAAGCGGAGAGAATCCAGGACGGCGACGGGGCGGGCGCCCATGGTGAAGATGTCTCGGAGTATACCGCCGACCCCTGTGGCGGCGCCCTGGAAGGGCTCGACGAAGCTGGGATGGTTGTGGGATTCGATCTTGAAGACGGCGACGAGGCCATCACCGATATCCACGACGCCGGCATTTTCGCCGGGACCCTGAACAACCTGCGCTCCCGTGGTGGGAAGACGGCGGAGATGGACGCGACTGGATTTGTAGGAGCAGTGCTCGCTCCACATGACGCTGAAGATGCCGAGTTCGGTGAACGTGGGGGTGCGGCCGAGGATGGTGAGGACGCGTGTGTACTCCTCCGGGGTGAGGCCGTGTTCGGCGGCGAGGGCTGGAGTGACTGAAAGTTCCGTGTCGAGCATTCGGTTCCTCAAGAGTATAGGGTGAGCGTGAAGCCCGCCGCTGTCAGGGGAGTGGTACGCAAGGCGGTCAGGAGGAAACGCCCGCGTGGGCCACCAGACTGGCCGCCATAGACTGGAAAATCAGCAGGCCATCCCCGCTGCCGAGGGGAGGCTCGACGGCGCGTTCGGGATGAGGCATCAGGCCGACGACATTGCGCTGGCTGTTGCAGATTCCGGCGATGGAAGCGAGCGAACCATTGGGATTGGCTTCCGGCCGGACCTCGCCCCGGGGCGAGACGTAGCGAAAGACGACGCGATCCTCGCGCTCCAGCGAAGCGAGTGTTTCGGGGTCGCAGAAATAGTTCCCGGAAGAATGGGCGATGGGAATGGCAAGCACCTGGCCATGGGAGGCGGAAAAAGTGCACGGGGTGGAATTGGTCTCGACGCGGATGTGAATCTGGCGGCAGATGAAGCGTAATCCGGAGTTGCGGAGCATGGCTCCGGGGAGCAGACCCGCTTCGAGCAGGATCTGGAAGCCATTGCAGATTCCAAGAACCGGACCGCCCGCGGCGGCGAATTTGCCTACAGCTCGCATGATTGGGGAAAACCGGGCGATGGCGCCGGTGCGCAGATAATCGCCATAGGCGAAGCCGCCGGGGAGTATGATGGCGTGGGCAGGGGGGAGGTTGTCAGATTTAGGCCATCGGGTTTCCCCTGGCTGTCGAAGGACCTGACCTATTGCGTACAAGGCATCGTTATCGCAATTGGAACCAGGAAAGACGACGACTCCGAATTTCATCGCTTGGCGCCCTTGGCTATTGTAGCACACGACCAAAGGAGAGAAACCGAGGGGCAAAGAGGGCTACGGAGCGGGAAAAGTGGCGGAAGCGTTAGGGTGCGGGCGGTTTCTGTCGGCGTTTCGGGGAGCCAGAAGTCTTTTTGGGCCGCGGTTTGGTTGAGGGGGCACCGGGTACGGCGAAGGAACTGCCGTTCGCCGGGATCTCGGGACTGGCGCCTGCGGAGCGGCGAGCGGCGGCCCAGCCTGGTTTCACCTCCTGGCGGGCGCGCGCGATGGCGAGGGAATTCGGAGGGACATCCTGCGTGATGGTGGAACCGGCAGCGATATAGGCGCCTGAGCCGATAGTCACCGGAGCAACCAGTTCAGTTCCGCTGCCGACGAATACACCCTCGCCGATGGCGGTGGAATTCTTTTTTTTGCCGTCGTAATTGCACGTGATTGTGCCGGCGCCGATATTGGTTTTTGCGCCGATGGAAGCGTCGCCGAGATAGGAGAGGTGCATGGCCTTGACGCCGTGGCCGAGGCGGCTATTTTTGATTTCGACGAAATTTCCGGCGCGCGCCTCATGGTCAAGGCGAGCGCCATCGCGGAGGTGGGCGAAGGGCCCGGCGGCGGAGGCGGTGTCCATGCGGCTGGAAGTGACCAGCGTGTAGGGCTTGAGCACGACGCCATCGGCAAGGGAAGCGTCCTGGAGGACGCAGCCGGGGGCGATGCGGCAGCGGGCGCCGATGACGGTGGAACCGAGCAGCATGGCGTGGGGCTCGATGATGGTGTCCTGGCCGGCCTGGACGTCGGCATCAGCGACGACCGTTTCCGGGAAATAGATGGTGACGCCGGAATCCATCAGGGCGTCAATTTTGCGGCGGCGAAGGATGTGGTCAGCGGCGGCGAGCTCCGCGCGCGTGTTGCAGCCGAGGATTTCCTGCGGAGGGCAGGAGATGGCTGCCACGCGGAAGGATTTCCGGTCGAGAAGCGCGATGGCATCGGTGAGGTAGAGTTCACGATGAGAATTTTCCGGCCGAAGTTGTTCGAGGCAGGGCCAGAGCTTTTCGAGAGTGAAGCAATAGATGCCGGAATTTACTTCGTGGATGGAGAGTTGCTCGGGGGTACACGATTTTTCCTCGATGATGGCGGATACCGAGCCATCGTGGCGGCGAAGGATGCGGCCGTAGCCTGCCGGGGAATCCAGATGGGCGGTGAGCAGCGTGGCGGCAGCGTCGTTGTGGAGATGGGCGTCGAGGAGCATGCGGAGCGAATCGCTGGTGATGAGCGGCGCATCACCGGGAAGAACCAGAGCGAAGCGAGAAGAGGCGGCGGCTGTGCGGGCGGCAGCGACGGCGTGGCCAGTGCCGCCCAGGGGTTCCTGGAGAACCCAGCGTGCGCCATGCGCCGCGGCTACGGCGCGAACATCGTCGGATTGATAGCCGAGGACAACCAGGGAGGAATCCAGAGCGAGGCCATCGCAACTGCGCAAGACGTGACTGAGAAGCGGCAAGCCGGCGGCGCGATGGAGAACTTTGGCGAGGTCCGATTTGAGCCGCGTGCCTTTGCCCGCGGCCAGGATGATGGCGATTGTGCCTGCGTCAGGGGTGGTGAGTTTGCCAGAGGTCTTGCTCGGCGTGGACATTCGGAGCATCTCACTTTCCAGGGATGTAAGGATACTGGTTGAAAACCAGAGGCTTCAGGATACAGCCTCCAAGGGCAAAGCGAGAGCGCCGGTGGGAAGAAGATTTTCAGCCGTGGTTACTTCCCAGAGTTGGGGATCGGCCAGGAGCCGCGTGACCAGTTGTGTGTGGAGGGCGTGGCCGGCTTTATGAGCCTCTACGCGGGCGAGGAGAGGCAGGCCGACGAGGGCAAGATCACCGATGAGGTCGAGAGTCTTATGCCGGCCAAACTCATCGGGGAAGCGCAGACCTTCGGGATTGAGGACGGCATCGCGGGAAAGAACAATGGCGTTTTGCATAGAGCCGCCGCGGATGAGTCCCATTTCCTGGAGTTTGGCCACCTCTTCGACGAAACCGAAGGTACGCGCGGGAGCCAGGATTCGGCTGAAAGAATCCCGGGTGACGCTGAGGGAAAGCTCCTGGCGGCCGATTTGCGGATGTGGAAAATCCACCATGCAGTGGACGCGGAAATCACCGCCAGGATAGATTCCGATGCGACGGCCGCCGTCGGCGAATTCAAGCGGTTTCAGGACGCGGATATAGCGGCGCCTGCGGCGAAGCTCACGGATGCCGGCGTCCTCGAGCATTTCGATGAATGGCTGAGAAGATCCATCAAGAATGGGAACTTCGAGGGCGTCCAATTCCGCATAGACGTTATCCACGCCGCAGGAATAAAGTGCGGCCAGGAGGTGCTCGGTGGTGGAGAGCAATACACCACGTTTCATCAGGCTGGTGGCATAACTGACTCGTGCGACATTACGGACGTGGGCTTCGATCTCGAAGCCATCGAGATCCACACGGCGAAAAACGATGCCCGTATCGGCAGGCGCAGGCAGCAGGCGAAGTTGCGATTTTACCCCCGTATGCAAACCCACTCCGTGGGTGCTGACGGGTCTCCCGATGGTGGTTTGGCGGCTCATGATGCGCAAGGGCATTAAGGTTATAGCACTTAAAGAGCCATTTCACACAATTCGTAAAATTATGAATTTAATGAAGTTGATTAGATTTATATTAAATCCATGTTGTATAAATACAACACATAAGTAGAATGCTGTGGCCCCCGAAGACCTAAACTTAGGCGACAAGAAATGGGGAATTGAGGCCTATGGGACTTGAAAGGAAAAGGAATGCACGCGCTAGAAACTTGTGTGGGCGGAAATGCTCCCGTAGAATGAAAGGGAAAGAGAGCAATGGCCTCGCCTTTCCACATTCTGGAGACAGAGAGAGCGGTGAAGATTCCGCCAGGGGTGCATCCGCGCCCGGAATGGCTGCGGGTGAAATTTTTCGGTGGAGAGAACTATCAAGATCTGAAGCGCATCATGAGGACGCTGGAACTGCATACGGTGTGCGAGAGCGCACGATGCCCGAACCAGGGAGAATGCTGGGAAAATCGCACGGCGACCTTCATGATTTTGGGGAATGTGTGCACCAGGACATGCGGTTTTTGCGCCGTGCCATCGGGAAAACCGGTGGGTCCGCCCGATGAGGACGAGCCGAACCGGGTGGCGGAAGCTGTGGAGCGAATGGGGCTGCGATATGCGGTGGTCACTTCGGTGAACCGAGACGACCGTGAAGATGGAGGGGCGGAGATCTTTGCGCGGACGATACGTGAGATACGCAGAAGGGTGGCGGGATGCCACGTGGAAGTGCTGATTCCAGATTTTCGAGGTAACTGGAAGGCACTGGAAACGGTGATGGGGGAACGCCCCGACGTGCTGAACCACAACATGGAGACAGTGCCGCGGTTGTACCGGCAGGTGAGAAAGGGAGCAGTTTGGGAGAGGTCGCTTGAACTGCTCGAGAGAGCGCGCGTGCTTGCTCCGGATATGCCGACCAAGACAGGGATGATGCTGGGGCTGGGCGAGACCGGGGAGGAAGTGGTTGGAGCGATGAGGGAAATTGCGGAGCAAGGAACCCACATCCTCACGCTCGGACAATACATGCAGCCTGATGCGGAACACCTACCGGTTGTACGTTATATACATCCGGACGAATTTGCGGAATTCAAGCGGGCGGGGGAGTCGATGGGATTCCGGCATGTGGAAGCGGGGCCGCTGGTGCGATCCTCCTATCACGCCTACGAACAAGAGGAAGCGGCGCGAAGTTAGAATTTCGACAGGCGTTGCGCCGCTGTTCCACGGCGTGACGAGACAGAATCACTTCTTACTCAAAGGGATCGAGGGATGTTGGAGGAAGAGCGCGCTTCAGTGGTGCGCGGCTAGAAATTCGGCTGCGATGTCGCGGCTGCGGGCAGAGCAGGAGGAGCCTGAGGAAGGGAGGGCCTGCACGGCGTGAAAGATGGCGGTGGCCTGGGAATCGCGACCCAGCTCGGATTCCAGGTTGCCTTGCTGGAGAAGAAAGATGGGATTGCGAGGGTACTTGAGGACCAGAGGATTCAGGATGGCGGAAGCGCGCTGGTAATCGTGGTCATAGGTACGCAGATTTTTGGCAAGGTAGAAGCGGGCGTCCACTGCGGTGAGTTCACCGTGCGCCATGGCGAATTGAAGTTGGCGAATGCCTTCGGCTTTGTTGCCGGGGGGCATGCCGAGGAAAAACCTGAGCATCTTGATGATGGGCGCGAGAGTATCGACGAAATAATTGTAGAGTCCGAGTCCGGTGTCGGCATCGGCCAGTGAGGGATCGAGCTGTTGGGCCTGGAGGAATTGTTCGCGGGCGGCCACAGCGGTTTTGGCAGTGAGCCCTTTCTGGTAGCGCAGGGCGTAGAGGCGTGCCTCAAGGGCCAGGGCGATGCCGACATAGAGATGCATCTCGCCTGAGGAGCTCTGACGAAGCCGGGCCTGGGCGAGCCGGATGGCGGTGCTGGTGAGTGCGAGATAGGCATCGTCGGCGGGCTGGGGATCGCGGCGCCATGCATCCACCATTCCCCACTTGACGGAAGAGGCATCGCAATACATCTTCCACCACAGGACGTCCGCTTCGAGCAGATAGCCGGCGGGATGATCGGGCTGGGCGCGGCGTGCGCTGTGGGCAAGAGCAACAGCGGCATCAAAATCCCCGGCATACAGCCGGGCCAGCCCTTCCTTGATTTCGGGCGAAAGATGCAACCCGCCGGAGGGGGCTGACGATGAGCGAGCCGGAAGGGCGGACGGAGCCAGGGGGAAAGAAAGGGTGGCAAAGAGGAGGAGCCGCAAGGCTGGCAGGATAGCGCGGTGGGTGCAAGAGGCGGGCACGTCCGAGCGGGCTCCTTTTGATGAAGTGTGTCGCATGCAAATCCTAACCCAGTTTGCCCGGCGATGACAGCAGGCTTCGGAAGCTTCTCTGGTATGCTTTTCGTGTTTTGGCCGGACAAATGGCAACAGCACCCCTAAAGCTGGATCGTGGACTAGGGCTGGCGCAAGCCACCGCGTTGAACATGATCGACATGGTGGGGATTGGCCCGTTCATTGTCATTCCGCTGGTGATTCAGGATATGGGAGGGCCGCAATGCCTGCTGGCGTGGGCGCTGGGAGCGCTGGTGGCGCTGCTGGACGGGTTTGTGTGGGCGGAACTGGGTGCGGCGATGCCAGAGGCGGGAGGGAGCTACGTCTTCCTGCGGGAATGCTACGGGCCGGGGAAATGGGGACGGTTGATGGCGTTTCTCTTCGTGTGGCAGACGCTGATACAGGCGCCCCTGGTGATGGCCAGCGGAGCCATTGGATTCGCGCAATATTTATCCTATTTGGTTCCGCTGGGGCGATGGGAGATGAAAGCGGTCTCAGGCGGTTTGATTGTGGTGGTGGTGGCGCTGCTGTACCGGCGAATCACAGACATTGGGAAACTGTCTCTCCTTTTGTGGGCGGGAGTAATGGGGACACTGGGATGGATGATCTATGGAGGGGTGACACACTTCCACCGGCAGCTGGCGTTTTCCGCTCCCGAGGGAGCCTGGAGGATGAGCTGGGTGTTTTTCGCTGGATTGGGGTTGGCTACGGGGAAAACGATTTACACCTACTGGGGGTATTACAACGTCTGCAACCTGGGGGGAGAGATACGGGAACCGCAGAAAAATATTCCACGGGGAATTTTTCTTTCCATACTGGGAGTGGGGGCGCTATACCTTGCGCTGCAGACGAGCATACTAGGGGTGATTCCATGGAGGGAGGCGCGAAACTCGCCGTTTATCGTGAGTACGTTCATGGAGCGGCTCTATGGCGCGGGCGCCGGGAAGCTGGCGACGGTGCTGATCCTGTGGGTGGCATTCGCCTCGCTATTTGCGCTGACGCTGGGCTATTCGAGGGTGCCCTACGCGGCGGCGCTGGATGGGAATTTTTTTGCGATTTTTGGCAGACTTCACCCGGAAAAGAAATTTCCCTATGTAGCGCTGCTGGCTTTAGGGACGGTGGCTTTTGTATTCAGCCTGAGTTTTCGCCTGGGCGAGGTGATCACGGCGATCCTGGCGATGAGGCTGGTGGTGCAATTCATGGGGCAGGCGGCGGGGGTGATGCTGCTGCACAAACGCTGGCCGGAGGGGCGGCTGCCCTTTAAAATGTGGGGTTACCCGCTGCAGGCGCTATTGACGCTGGCAGCGTGGGCCGGGCTGTTTCTGGCCACGGGGGAGGCCTATGTGCTGGGAGGATTGATGGTGACGGCAGCCGGGAGCGGTATCTTTTTAATTCGATCGCGAGCACGGGGAGAATGGCCCTTTGCGGCGGAAAGCAGCGGTGGACAATGAGCCAGCGCGCGAGGATTCTGCTGCTCGCATGCTGCGTGGTGTGCCTGGCGCGACCGGCGCAGGCACAGTCAGTGGCGGACACGGCGGAAAAAATACAGAGGGCCGAGGTGACCACGCGGATTCTATACGTGACGGCGCATCCGGACGACGAGTCTTCAGGAATCCTGACGTATCTGGCGCGGGGCCTAAACGCAGAAGTGGCTCTCGTTTCGACGACGCGCGGGGAGGGAGGGCAGAATGCGATTGGGCCGGAGCAGGGACCTCCGCTGGCAATCCTGCGGACGCAAGAACTGCTGAAGGCGACGCGTGGCTACGGAGTGCAACTGTACTTCACACGAGCCCCCGATTTCGGATATTCGAAAACGGCGGAGGAGACGCTGCGAATCTGGGATGGAGCTGTGCTGGAGGATCTGGTGCGAGTGATTCGCACGTTTCGGCCAAATGTGGTCATCAACCAGTGGGGCGGGGTGCACACCGGGCACGGGCAGCACCAGGCCACTGGAATCCTGACGCCGCAGGCGGTGGAAATGGCGGCGGATGAAAAGGCCTTTCCCGAGCAGTTGAAAGAAGGGCTGGCGGTGTGGAAGACGAACCAGGTGCTGGGCATTTCGCGCAGTGATGCGCCACCGGCGGGAGCCTGGCGCGTACCGGTGGAGGAAATTTCCCCGCTCTGGGGAAAGAGCTATGCCGATATCGGCAGGGATGCTTTTGGGGCGCACCGTTCGCAGGGAGTTACGGCCTTCCTGAATTCGCCGTTTTTCCGGCATGCAATCTACCTGACAGCGCCGGCGGGGGCGGTGGATCCAGCGGCTCTGCACCAGGGACTGCAGGCTTTGGCCGCGGATTTCGCAGGGCATGGGGCAGCGGCGCAGAAGGTTCTGGCGGCGGCGAATGAAGAGTTGAATAAAGGGCGTGCGGAGGCGCTGGGGCTGGATTACGAGCAGGCGGCCGCTTCCATAGCCAATGCGGGTGCGCAAGTGGAGGCTCTGGAGAAAAAGCTTTGCCGGAAAGCAGCGGAGGGTACGGCCGCGTGCCTGGATCTCGCGGACGAAAGGACGAAAGTGGATGCCGCGCTGGAATCCGCGGTGGCGATCAACCTGACGGCCCGTGCGGAGAGGCAAGAGGTGGTGGCGGGAGAGACGCTGCGGGTAATTCTGAGCTGGACGTGGCGGAGCAGCGTGCCGATGCGCGTACAGAAGCTGGAGGTGCTGAGGCCGGCGGGCTGGACGGAGCTGGCGGATACGAAACAGACGGTGAAGCCGGGAGGCCATGAGACCGCCTATCTGGTGACGGCGTCGAATGCGACCCCGCCAGGTGCGCCCGGCGATGCGATCCTGCCGGAAGCGAAGCCGCTTCTGGAAGGCAGGTTGGCGGCGAAAATCAATGGGTACGGATTTGTGGTGAATGTGCCGGTGGAAGCTCTGCGAGCGACATCCACCAGCTTCGATGAGTTGCCCGTGGAACTAGCCCCCGCTGTATCGCTGACCGTGGAGCCGGCTCAGATGATGCTGCCTCTGGCACGGGCACGGACTGGCGCGCCGGTGGATCTGCTATTGCGCGTTCGGTATCACGCCCAAGCGGCCGGGAAGGTGACAGTGGCGCTGGAACTGCCGAAGGGATGGAAGACGAGTGCCATCGAGGAACTTGACTTTCAAGGGCCCGGCGATCGGCTGCTTCCCGTGCGTGTTTTCCCGCCGGCAGGGATACCTCCGGGGCCTTATGCGCTAAGGCCGTTTGCAAAGTTAGGCGGAAGCCCGGCGGTGAGCGTGACGACGAGCGCGACGGGAATGCCGGCGGGAATGCCGGAAGGGGGAACGCCGGCGGGAATGGCGGCGGGAATGCCGGAGGGGGGAAGGCCGGCGGCTGAATCCGCTGCAAATATATTCCGGGAATCGATAGAGGCGGTTCCCTCGCTTCCCGGCCGGGGATGGCGTGAGCCGGCATTGGTGATCGTGCACGTGCTGGACCTGAAGGAGCCGGCGGACCTTCGCGTGTGCTACGGGGAGTCTGCCTACGATCTGGTGCCGGAGACGCTACGGCATATAGGGATTCACGTGACACTGCTGGATGAGGCGAGCCTTTCCTTTGGAGATCTTGGCGGGTATGACGCGATCGTCATTGGAATCCGCGCCTACGAGCTTCGTGGAGACCTGCTGAGGGCCAACCCCAGGCTGCTGGATTACGTGAAAGCCGGGGGAACACTGGTGGTGCAATACCAGCGCGATTACGTGTGGAACAAGCACCAGCTGGCGCCCTTCGCGGCCACGATGCCCGAGCGGACGGCGCGAACCACCGATGAGGATTCTCCGGTGCATTTTTTCAAACCAGCGAGCCCGCTGCTGAACTATCCAAACCGAATTACAGTCGACGATTTTCGGGGATGGGTGCAAGAGCGGGGCCTCTACTACTGGGGGAAATTTGATGCGCGGTACAGGGATGTGGTGGCGTTCCGGGATCCTGGCGAAGAGGAACTGGGAGGCGCGCTGGTCTTCGCCCGCGATGGCAAGGGGATGTACATTTATACCGGGCTGGCATTTTTCCGGGAATTGCCGGCGGGTGTGCCGGGCGCTTACCGACTGTTTGTGAATCTGTTGAGCCAATCGCGGAAAGGGAAGGCGGAGGGTGGCAAAGACAGGGAAGATGGCGTGAAACCATAGGCCGCGGTGCGATGCGGGAGGAAGACTTCAGAGGAGGAAAAGTATGAAGAGAGATTTTCCAGGAAGGATGGTGGCAGTGGTTCTGGTGGCGCTTGTGACGGGGCTGGGTGCGGGCACGGGCGCGGGCGCCAGGGCGCCGCTGAACCAATCGAGGCAGGAAAAGGCGGACGAAATCGCGCGCGCCAGTAATCTGCCAGACGCGAATATGATCGACCAGCAGATCACGGAGATGCTGGGTTACTGGCAGGTGGGTGATACGGCGAAGCTGCATACGTATTTTGCCGACGATGTCTCTACCGTAAGCGGGCTTTATGAGCCGCCTCTATTGGGGTGGGGAAAATACCTGGCGGTCTATGAGCAACAGCGGGCACGGACGGCGAACGTACTGTTGGACCGGCGGAACACGTACATCAACGTGAAAGGCGATTTTGCCTGGGCGTGCTACCAGTGGAACTTCAGCGGGATAGTGGATGGACGTCCTGCGACGGCCCAGGGGCAGTCCACGCTGGTCTTCGAGCGGAGGGACGGGCGATGGCTTATTGTCCACAACCATACCTCGGAAATCTGCGCGGTTTCGATGGCGAAGCCGGCAGCGCCCCCCGCCGGGCGGAACGCACCGGGAGAATAAATCGCTCCGTTCAGCGGATGGAATTACGACGGGGAAACGCGAGGAAGCGAAGCGAGTAGTTGAAGCGGGTGGCCGGGCGCCAACGGAGGCCCCGGCCAGGCCGCTAATGGGAATTGAGATGCTGGTAGACGTCGTAGAGCCAGGTGCCGGCCACGCATAGGAAGAAGAGCGATGAAGCCACCACAAGGCCGCGAATGGGTTTATTGATGCGCTCGATTCGGGCCACGAGTGCCTTTTGCTCTTTCGCCATACGGTCCTGCGCTGGATCCAGAAAGACCTGGTCATCCTCATGGCTTTCCATCGTCATACGATAGAGGAGCATGAGGAGCAGCGCGGCGGTCACCGCCGCCCAAGCAATCACAAAACCAAGCAGAAGAGGGTTTCCGCGAAGCACTTCCATGCACACCTCCCGAGCAGGCGTTTCGTTTGCTGCTTGACGCAGAAAACGCGCAGGCGGCGCCTGCTACTTGCGTGGAGTATACACCGGGCAGAGAACAAGGGTATGCCGGAAAAAATATTTAAAGTGGAGAGCCGCGCGGCCAGGCAGGTGGTGGTGCAGCGAGCAAGGAAGACCAAATGTCAGGTGCCGAGCCAGCGGGCCACCGGGCGCCAGCCATCCACGTTTTCGCAAATGACTTTGATTGTGGCAGTGATGGGGATGGCCAGGAGCAAACCCGGCGCTCCCCACATCCAGCCCCAGAAGAGCAGCGCAACGGTAACGGCCACGGCGCTCAGCTTCAGGCGGCGCCCTACCAGTGCGGGGAATAGGACATTGGCAGCGATGATGTGGAAAATCGTGAGCATGCCGGCGATGAGGAGATAGGACGAGAGCGTGTGAAATTGCTTCAGGCCGATGAGGAACGGAGGGATCCATGCGGCCACAGTGCCGATATACGGGACGAGATTGAGCATCCCGGAAACCAGGCTGATGAGGAAAGGATAATCGAGGCCGATGCTCCAGAAAAACACCCAGCTGGCGAATACGAGGAATAGGCCAACCAGAGCGATGCCGGCCACGTAGCTGCGCAGGGAGTAGCCGACTTTTTCCAGAGTATCTTTGACGGAGTTGCGCTGCTCCAGCGGAAAGAACTGCATGGTGGCGTGCCAGACCTGGCGCTTTCCGGACAGCATGAAGAAAACCAGGAAGGGGATGAAGGAAAGACCTAGCATGACGGCATAGAGAGAGCTGAGACGTTCGAAGACGAGGTCGCGGGCGGGATGGGGCGAAGTCACCTGGAAGACGGGCCGCTGGTTGCGGGCCGGAGGAGTGATTTCGGAAACGCGGGCTTCGAAGACATCGAGGCGGTGGGAAATGGCGGAGAACGCCTCGCGCAGAGGCTGGCGGTATTTGGGCCAGTCGGAACCAAAATTGTCCAGGCGGTCAACCAGCATCCACCCGAGAAGGCCTAGCAAGGCCATCACCAGCACCACGATCAGCAGGGAACCAAGGGCGCCGGGAAGCCGCAGGCGTTCGAGAAATGAGACGGCGGGATCGAGGAAATAGGCCAGGAGGATGGAGGCGAGCAAGGGGACGACGACGCTGGAGGCAAAATAGCAGAAAGCGAGCACCGCGCCGACGGCAAGGATGCGCTGGCTGACAGATCCGGGAGCAGAGAAAGGGAGAGTGGGGGTGGCCATCGAAGTGTGGGCGGCTCTGCGCGACGACCTATCATACTCCTGCCGGAGGAAATGACAGCAGGCGTGTTCCGGGAGGGAGAGAACAGCAAAAGGAGCGAAGGCAGGCGCGGCGTGGTAGTCTCTTGTTGCCCATGAACAACGGAACTGAAAAAAAGCTATTCGGAACAGACGGGATGCGCGGCATTCCAGGAGAATTTCCGCTCGATGACGAAACGCTGCGGGGGTTGGGCGCGGCGCTGGGCGAGGCGATCATGGGGCACACGCTTGGAGGGGGAGCGGAAAAGAGGCGGGTGCTGCTGGGGATGGATACGCGCGAATCGGGGCCGCACATCGCGCGGCAGGTAGCCGCAGGATTGCAGGCGGCAGGAGCCGAGGCCGTGGGCGCCGGGGTGATCACCACGCCGGGCGTGGCTTGGCTTGTGAAAAACGAAGGCTTTGACGCGGGAATCGTGATTTCGGCCTCGCACAATCCCTATACCGATAATGGCGTGAAGCTCTTCTCGAGCACTGGAATGAAATTTCCCGATGAGTTTGAAGCGGAAATCGAGAGGCGAATGGGCGCGCCGGCATTGCCGGGGAAGCCGGGAGGACTCGAAGAAAGGGAAGCTGCGCGACTGAGAGAAGATTATTTGAACGGCCTGCGGAAGGGAGTGCTGAAAGGAGCCAGGCTGGAGCGGCTGAAGGTGGTGCTGGATTGCGCCAATGGAGCGGCGAGCGGGCTGGCGGCGAAACTTTTCACGGGGCTGGGATCACAAGTAGTGGCAATCCACGACCGGCCGGACGGGCGAAACATCAATGCTGGATGCGGGTCGTTGCATCCGGAAGGCATGATGGCGGCCGTGAAAGAGATGGGAGCGGATCTGGGCGTGGCGTTCGATGGAGATGCTGACCGTGCGATATTTGCCACGGCCCTGGGGAAGCGCGTGGATGGAGACGCTGTGCTGCTGAGCATGGCCCGCTACATGAAAGAGGCAGGGACCTTGCGGGGGAAAGCGATTGTGGGAACCACCATGTCGAATCTGGGTCTGGAGCGCGCGCTGGAGCGGGAAGGGCTGCGGCTGACGCGCGTGCCTGTGGGAGATCGTTATGTGCTGGAAGAAATGCTGCGAAGTGGAGCGAACCTGGGAGGAGAACAATCGGGCCACAGCCTGTTTCTGGATGATGCGACGACGGGAGATGGGATGCTGACGGCCCTGAAGATGGCGTCGTTGGTGGCGTTGGAAGGGCCGCTGGACGGACTGGTGGAGGGGCTGCACGTGTTTCCACAGCGAATCGTTAACGTGAGGGTGACCGCGAAGCCGGAATTGGAATCGCTGGAGAAAGTGAAGCAGGCTTTGGAGCAGGCGCGGAAAGCGATGGGCGAGGAAGGCAGAATCGTGCTGCGCTATTCGGGGACGGAGCCTCTGGCGCGAGTGATGGTGGAAGCCGAGAAAGAGGAGGAGGTGCGGCGATGGTCAGAGGCCATCGCCCAGGCGATCCGCGAGGCCGTGGGGGCGCAGGAAGGCAACTAGCAGGGCAGGAGCAGTGAAACAATTCCCTGAAAAGTGAATGGGCCGGTACCGCGGGAAGCGGCACCGGCCCGTGAAGATTAAGCGCACTAGCTGCAGCCCGATGTGCTGCCGCAGTTTTCGCACTTGTAGCAACTTCCGTTGGGGGTCATGAGCATGCCACACTCCGAGCAGCAGGGAGCGTCGTCCAGCGCCGCGCGGCTATCGAGCGCGGCGGCAGACACAGCCGGTTCCGAGGAGGAGGCCTGCGGGGCAGCCGGAGCAGAAGCCGGCTCCGCTACGGGCAAAGGCACGGAGAAATAATTGGGGGAGATGAACTTTCCCCCCAGCCAGCGCCCGATGTAATCAATCACGCTCTTGGCAAAAGGGATGGAAGGATTGCCGGTGTAGCCGGAAGGCTCGAAGCGGGTGTTAATAAATTTATCCACCAGGGCCTTGAGAGGGACTCCGTATTGAAGGGCAATGGAGACAGAGAGAGCGAAACCATCCATGATGCCCGAGAGCGTGGAACCCTCCTTGGACATTTTGATGAAGATTTCGCCTGGAGTGCCATCCTCATACATGCCAACGGTGAGATAGCCTTCGTTATTGGAGACGGCGAATTTGTGGGTAATGGAATGGCGTTCGACGGGAAGCTTGTGCCGCTGCGCGGCGGAGAAGAGCTCGCGCTGGATGGGAGCGGACGGCTCGGGAAGTGAGGAGGCAGCGGCGACGGCCGGGTGATCGTCCTTTTTACCGGCGGCGGAAAGAGGCTGGGAGCGCTTGGAGTTATCGCGATAGATGGCCACGGCCTTCAGGCCCAGCTTCCAGGATTCGATGTAGGCCTCCATGATGTCCTCGATGGTGGATTCCTCGGGCATGTTGATGGTCTTGCTGATGGCGCCGGAAAGGAACGGTTGGGCAGCGGCCATCATGCGCAGGTGGCCACGCCAAGCGATGGAACGCCCGCCGCCAGGCGATGCGAGCGAGCAATCGAAAATAGGCAGGTGGGCGGGCTGGAGGTGCGGCGCACCCTCGATCGTGCCCGTGCGATCAATATGATCGACAATGCCCGCGACCTCCTTCGGATCGTAGCCGAGCTTATTGAGGGCTTGAGGGACGGTGTTATTAACGATCTTGATGACGCCGCCGCCCACGAGCCGCTTGTGTTTGACCAGGGCGAGATCGGGTTCGATGCCTGTCGTATCGCAATCCATCATGAAACCAATGGTGCCTGTGGGAGCGAGCACAGATGCCTGGGAATTGCGGTAACCGAATTTTTCGCCGTTTTCCAAAGCCTCATCCCAAGCGGTGCGAGCGGCGGCCAGAAGTGAAGGCTGCACGTGCTCTTCGCGGATGGGCCGCAGGGAATCGCGGTGCATGCGGATCACATCGAGCATGGCAGGGCGGTTCGGTTCGTAGCCGGAGAAGGGCTCTAGCTGAGCGGCAACTTTTGCGGATTGATTGTAGGCTTCGCCGGTCATCAAAGCGGTAATCGCGGCACAAACGTCGCGGCCAGCGTCGGAATCGTAGGGAACACCGAGCGACATGAGCAAGGCGCCCAGGTTGGCATAGCCGAGGCCGAGCGGGCGGAAGGCATGAGAATTGCGGGCGATTCTCTCGGTGGGATAGCTGGCGTTGTCCACCAGGATTTCCTGAGCGGTGATGGTGATATCCACGGCGTGGCGGAAACCCTCCACGTCGAAGAGTCCGGCGGTGGATACGAACTTCATGAGGTTCAGCGACGCCAAGTTGCATGCGGTATCGTCCAAAAACATATATTCCGAGCAAGGATTAGAAGCGACGATGCGGCCCGTGGCTTTGCAGGTGTGCCAGCGATTGACGGTGGAATCGTATTGCATGCCGGGATCCCCGCAACGCCATGCGGAATCGGCCATCCGCCGGAGGAGTTGGCGGGCGGGATGTTTCTCGACGGGCTGGCCGTCGGTGACGTTGCGAAGCCACCAGTCGCGATCGCTTTCGACAGCCTGCATAAATTCGTCGGGGACGCGCACGGAATGGTTGGCGTTCTGGAAGAAGACCGAGGCGTAGGCTTCACCGTCAATGGAAGGGTCATAGCCCTGTTCGATCAGGACGTGCGCTTTCTTCTCTTCCTTCATCTTCGAATCGATGAATTCGACAATGTCGGGGTGATCGATATTGAGGATGACCATCTTGGCGGCGCGGCGCGTCTTGCCTCCGCTCTTGATCACGCCGGCGAAGGCGTCAAAGCCCTTCATGAAGCTCACGGGACCCGAGGCGATGCCTCCCCCGGAGAGCGATTCGCGGCTGCCACGAAGTGCGGAGAAGTTGGTGCCCGTGCCCGAACCCCATTTGAAGAGCATGCCTTCGGTCTTGGCGAGGTTCATGATCGAGTCCATGTCATCTTGAACGGAATTGATGAAGCAGGCGGAGCATTGGGGCTTGGGCTGGACGCCGACGTTGAACCAGACAGGAGAATTGAAAGCCATTTTTTGTTCGACCAGCAAGTGGACGAGCTCGTCATGGAAAGCATCGCGGGCAGCGGTGCCGGAGAAATAGCCGCCACGCTCGCCCCATGCGGTGATGCTGTCGGCGACGCGGCTGATCAGGTGGCGGACGGAAGTTTCCCGTTCCCGGGAATCGATCTTGCCGCTGAAATATTTTGAGGCCACGATGTTTGTGGCCGTCTGCGACCAGGAGCGGGGAACCTCGACGTCTTCCTGACGGAAGATGACCTGACCTTTTTCGTTGCCGATCTGGGCGGTGCGCTTCTCCCATTCGACGAGATCAAAGGGAGAGACTTTGCCATCGGTGAAGAGCCGACGGAATGGCAGTCCTCCGGAATCCTTCGTCTGAGCCGCAGCTGCACTGCCTTGCACCGTAATTTTTGTTTCGGCCATCTCCGCCTCCAGGGCAGCGCCGGGCTGCCCGCATATCTAAGAAAACGACCGGCAGCGCGGGGTATGTATCGGACATTCCAGTCTACTCCCGCAAAGCCAGCGCAACCGCCGCTGAACGAGGGCGAACACCTAAGAAAATCAAGGATTGCCGAAATAATCCACAAGACGAACGAAAAGGCCGCGCGTCCTGCCAATCCATAAAAAGAACATAGTGACACCAAGCTGCAAGATGCCCCATCTCTTGCCGCTGGCGCCGCAAGCGTTGTGTAACGCTAGAATCCGGGAAGGCGGCCGATGGCAACAAAGAAAAGAACCGAGGGCCGGAGACCCGAATCTGAGAACGGAGTGTACGCCTCGGGGAATGCTTGTCAAGAGAAAAGCACAAAATGCTGTGGCGTAGTGCACATCCCCCGTCTATTTGTAGTGGTAGGCGCGCCAATGACGGACCTGCGCGGGAGGTTGAGCCGCAGAGCACGCACGGGGGAAGTAAGGGGAGCAAGGAGGCAGGAACTATGGTATGTTTTGAGCAGAGATATTGGTTGAAAAAGGCCGGGGGAAAATGAAAACCAAAGGCACAGGGATGAGATGGATTGTCTTGACTGGCGTGTTGATCTCCGCGGTCATCGCGGGGATGGGCCGGACTCCAGCAGTCTCCGGAAATGAGGCCGGGAGGAGTGCGCCGGGAAACGGGATCGTTTTCAGCATGACCAACGAGCAGATCACCAACAAAGTTTTTGCGTACTCCCGGGCGAGCGACGGAAAGCTGAGTTTTTTGGGTTCCTACCCGACGATGGGCGGCGGGACGGGCGCTGACCTCAATTCGCAGGGTGCACTGCTGCTGCTGCCGATCCAGAAGCTTCTCTACGTGGTGAACCCGAAGAGCGGGACAATCACGGAGTTTACCGTGAGTTCGCATGGGTTGACGTTTGTCGGGCTGACGAATACGGGCGGGAAGATGCCTACCAGCCTGGGGGCGTACGGACGAGTGATCTATTCGCTGAATGCCGCGGCGCAGACGATCACCGGGTTCACGATCGGGCTGCAGGGGAAGCTGGCGGCGATACCGGGTGCGATGGGCCTGCTGAACCCAGCGCCGAAATCGGCACCGGTTCAGGTCTCCTTTACGCCATCGGGAAAGCAGATCGTAGTGACGCAGATGAAGGCGAATATCATCGACGTGTTTCCGGTGAATGCAAACGGGACGGTGGGCACGGCCGTGTTTCAGACATCGAATGGGGCGGGGCCTTTCGGATTTGCCTTCGATCAGAACGGAAACCTGGACGATACCGAGAGTTCGAACGCGTTAAACGGTCTGAGTTCCTACGCGATCCAGAGCGATGGGACGTTGCAAGTGCTGAGCGGGTCGGTGCAGGATGGCGGGATGGAAGCTTCGCACATTGTGGACGTCTACGTGCCGGGGCTGGGTATGCAAGTGGCGTACGTGGCGAATGCGATTACGAATGCGATCTCGAGCTACAGCATTCAGGCGGATGGGACGGTGAGCCTGATGAATCCGGTGGCGGCTCAATTTGCCGCCAGCGTTAAACTTATTGACATGTCGCTGGATTCCTCCGGATCCTATCTCTACGCCCTTACGCAAAAGACAGGGACGATCACCGGCTTTGCCATCAACCCGGATGGCAGCCTGACGAAAATCACGGAAGGTACCGGGCTGCCGACCAAGGGCACCTGGGGACTGGCTGCGGACTAGCCTCCTCGGCAGCGAAGCATCACGCACACAATTTAGAAATTCACGTTTCCCGAGCGGGGAAATCTGGCACCGCAATGGCGCGCCGGAGTAGCATGGGTGTGCCGGGAGGAACCGCCCGTTTTGGAAGGGAGCGGAGAAAATGGAAAATCAGAAAAAATTGCGTGAGCATTTGCTTGGCCTGCTCGAGGGGAAAAGTGCGCACGTGGATTTTGCCGCTTCGATGAAGGGATTCCCCCGGGAACTGCGTGGGAAACGGCCCAAGCGCGCGGATCATTCGCCCTGGGAACTGCTCGAACATCTGCGGATTGCGCAGTGGGACATTCTGGAATTCATGAGGAACCCCAAGCACGAATCGCCGGAATGGCCCGGAGGATACTGGCCAAAGACCAAGGCGCCGCCGGAGGAAAAGGCGTGGCGGCAAAGCGTGAAAAAATTTCAGCAGGATCAAGCGGCGCTGGCGAGGCTGGTGAAGGACGAGAGGACCGATCTGTTCCAGGAGATTCCGCATGGCAACGGACAGACCATCTTGCGGGAGGTGCTGCTGGTGGCGGACCACAATGCCTATCACCTGGGGCAGATGGTTTTGTTGAGGAAATTGCTGGGTGCGTGGAGGTAATCGAAAGGGGGGAGAAGGATGAAGGCGGAGGGTTTTGCGCTGTTCGAGACGGCGGTGGGGTCCTGTGCGCTGGCCTGGAGTGCGCAAGGCGTGGCGGGAATACAGCTGCCCGAAGGCGGAGCGGAGGCGACGCGTGCGCGCATGGAAGAAAGATTTCCGGGAACAAAAGAGTGCGAGCCGCCCGCGGAGATGCGAAAAGCGATGGAGGAAATTGCGGAATCGCTTCGAGGCGGACGCAGGGATCTTTCCGGATTGCGGGTGGATCTGAGCCAGACGGGAAGTTTCGACCGCCGTGTGTATGAGGCCACGCGGAGAATACCCGCGGGCGCGACGGCGACCTACGGCGAGATTGCGAAATGGGTGGGGGCGAACGGTGCGGCGCGCGCGGTGGGGCGGTCGCTGGGCCGGAATCCATTTGCGATTGTGGTTCCTTGCCACCGCGTGGTAGGCAGCGGCTGGGCAGGAGGTTTCTCTGCGAAGGGAGGCCTGGAGATGAAAGCGCTGCTGCTGAAGATCGAAGGGGGAGATCGAGGACAGCGCCAATTCGAGTTTTCCGAAATAGGGGAGCGTGGCGGAGCACGTCGGACCGCAGAGGGCACGGGGTGAAAGGGATGAAACTGGGGAGCCGGGCGCGAGCGGAATGTCTGAAGCCTCCTGTAGGCGCCGGAGATCTTAAGGTGAAGGGCAGCAAGACGCCCAGCGACACTCCGGTGGAGGAAAGCCGAGGGAGCGGACGGTATGGAGAGGATGCTACAATGGCAAAATCCATGACAGCAGGAGCACGGGCTGACAATGCGGAAGGGCAGGGAAAGATGAAGACACGGGCGTATGCCGCAGCTGCGGTGAAGCAGGCACTTGCGCCGTTCACAATCGAGAGGCGCCAGCCGGGGCCGCACGATGTGCTCATCAAGATTCTTTTCTGCGGTGTCTGCCACTCAGATATTCATCAGGTGCGTGACGAATGGGGCGGGGCAGTCTTTCCGATGGTGCCCGGGCATGAGATTGCGGGAAAGGTGGTACGGGCTGGTGCGGAAGTGAAGAAATGGAAGGAGGGAGACACGGTGGGTGTTGGCTGCTTTGTGGACTCCTGCCGGAAATGCGAGGCCTGCGTTGCAGGCGAAGAGCAATACTGCGAGCCCGGTGCAAGCTTCACCTACAACAGCCACGAGCAGGACGGTCGGACGCCAACTTATGGCGGATACTCAACTCAGATCACGGTGGACGAGAATTACGTGGTGAGAATCCCGGAGGGAATGGCGCTGGAGGGAGCGGCGCCGCTGCTCTGCGCGGGCATCACCACCTATTCGCCTTTGCGGCATTTCGGTGTGAAAGCGGGCGATGAAGTGGGAATCCTCGGACTGGGGGGATTGGGTCACATGGGCGTGAAACTTGCAAAGGCCATGGGAGCGCGGGTGACCGTGCTGAGCCATTCTCCGGGGAAGCGTGACGATGCCCAGAGGCTGGGGGCGGACGATTTTCTTGCCACGCGCGATGCCGCTGTATTTGAGAAGAATCTGCGGCGATTCCATTTTCTGCTGGATACTGTTTCTGCGGCGCACGATTACGGAAGCTATCTGAATCTGGTGAAGAGAGACGGGACGATGGTGCTGGTGGGATTGCCGGAAGCGACGCTGCTTTCGGCGATGACGCTCATCAACGGGCGAAGGAGGCTGGCAGGATCCAACATTGGAGGTATCCGGGAAACCCAGGAGATGTTGGATTTCTGCGGGAAACACGGCATCGCCGCGGATGTGGAAGTGATACCGATCCAGAAGATTGAGGAAGCTTACGAGCGCACGCTACGGAGTGACGTACGGTACCGCTTCGTAATCGACATGGCGTCGCTCGAGGCCTGAGAAGTCGGAAACCATTGGAATCCGAAGGGGCATTCCTTGTGCGGGACGATCACGAGGCGCAGAGCGAGCGGCGCAGATAAACTGGCGCGCGATGAGGGCCAGCTACGACCAGATCGCAGGGCAAAGCGTGGAGCGCCTTGCGGCGCTTAGCGACGGCGTGTTTGCCGTGGCCATGACGCTATTGGTGCTGGATTTGCACGCACCAGCGGTGGGAGGAGTGAGCAGCGAGCGCGAGCTGTGGCATGCTCTGGCGTCGCTGCACCCGCAGTTTGTGATGTACCTGATGAGCTTCCTGACCCTGGGTATTTTCTGGGTAGGGCAACAGACACAACTCAACTGTCTGGCTCGATCAGATAGACACTTGACATGGATTCATCTCATTTTCCTCTTTGCCGTGGGCATCCTTCCCTTCTCCACCAGAGTCCTGGCGGAATTTCCGGGGTACCGTGTGGCACTGGTTGCCTACTGGGGGAATCTGGCGCTGCTCGGAGGCGTGCTCTATGCAAGCTGGGGGCGGGCCACACGGGCGGCTTTGCTGAAGGGTGACATCCCGGAAGATGTGGTGGAGGCAATCTGCCGCAGGATCGAGGTGGCCCAGGGCCTATATGCTGCGGGAGCGCTGCTCTGCGTCTTCGGGACCGAATGGAGCATCGCGTTTATCGCGCTCGTGCAGTTGTGGTACGCGCTGGCGCCGCGGTTGAGGCGGGCGCAGTGAGGCGGGAAAGAAGACGGGCGAAGGAGAATTGGGTAGTGAGCAGCCGGGCCACAGACGAATGAAATACCAGGCGGACCATGTGCTTTTCGTCGCGGACCTCGCGGAAACGTTCATATTCGCGGTGGGTGGCGCGACGGCGGCCATACGAGGGAATCTGGATTTGCTGGGCTTGCTGGTGCTGGGATTTGCGACGGCGCTCGCGGGGGGAATTTTCCGCGATCTGCTAATCGGAGCAGTGCCGCCGCAATCGCTGCGGGACTGGCGGTACGCGGCGGTTGCGTTCGCGGGAGGCGCGGCGGCATTCGCACTGTATCGTGAGATCCAGACGATGCCGACGATGGTATTGACGGGCCTGGATGCCGCCGGGCTATCGCTCTTCGCCGTGGCTGGAACCGAGAAAGCGCTGAAATACCACATGCACGAGTTCATTGCCGTGCTGCTCGGTGCGGTGACGGCAGTGGGCGGAGGTACGGTGCGGGACATTTTTCTGGCTCAGGTACCGGCGGTGCTGCACGCCGATGTATACGCCACGGCGGCGCTGGCAGGGTCCGCGGTGTTGATCGCGGGGAAGAAAACAGGGCTTCCTCCAGCCCTGGCCGCGGGGCTGGGCGGAGCGCTTTGTTTTGTGCTGCGAATGGTGAGTGTGTGGCGGCATTGGAACCTGCCCCACGTGTTGAATCCCTGATGGAGTGTGGCGGGCGAGAAGTCCGGCGGTGCACGGGAGCCGGACAAATCTCTAGTGGACGCTCCTGGCGAGCGCTTGGATGCCATTCCACATAATTTCCGCGCCGATGCAGAGCAAGATGAAGGAAATGATGCGGAGGATTCCCTGGGTCATGGAGGGAGAAAGGCGAGCGGTGGTGCGGTCAGCGTAGGCGTAGCTTAGGTAGACCAGCACTCCCATTAGCACAATACCAACCAGCACGCCGAGATGGGCAAGAACGATTTCGAACGGACGCCCTCTCGAAGCATGCGCCCCCAGCGTCAGCGTCACCACAACGCACGCCGGGCCAGCAGTGAGCGGGAAAGTGAGAGGGAAGAATGCCTTGTTCTCCAGGCTGGAAAGGGACTGCTGATCGGTGGCAGGAGCTGCGGGAGTATCCGGCTTATTGAGCAGGGACCAGCCCATGGTGGCGAGAACGAATCCTCCGGCCACCTGGACCACAGGAAGAGAGATTCCGAAGAAGCGCAGGACCAGCGTGCCAACGATCAAGACAACCATCAGGAACCAGATGGTATTAATGGCGATTTTGCGGGCAAGCAGCTTGCGGGCGGGGTGGCCCGCATCTTGAACGAAGCCGAGAAAAAGGACGGCCGATCCGATCGGATTGATGACCGGAAATAGGGCGCTAAAGGCCAGGGGAATGTACCGGGCTGCCAGGAAGATTTCTTTCATGCGCGTTGCCGCAGGTGATGCGCCGCCGGGGGCAAGCCGAGGGCCGCCACGGAAGAGCAGCACCTTCTTCCCACTGCGTGGGTTTTCCCGACGTGCATGATGATTTGTGGTTGCCTCCCGGCCACGCTGAAAGCGATATTCTCACTCATTCGGGCAAGGAATGCCACGATGACGTTGCCACGTGGCTGGGGGCCGAGGCACAAGGCTTCGCACAGACGGAAACTGGCCTCGCTCCGGCAGCAGGGATCCACGGTAGCCAGGCGGCCGGAGGACTAGTTCGCGCAAGCGCGGGCCGCGGCGACTCGCATGGGGAAGAGTTCGAATCGATTGAGGCCAGCAAGTACGCTTGGGTCGCCCGCCATCAAATCTCTGGCCACGGTCTCGGATTCGACTTCCAGGATGGCCACGCCGAAGGCCCCGGCAGAATCCAGCACGGGCCCGAAGATCAGAACTTTTCCGGCATCAAAGAATTTTCTCACGTAGCGCACATGCTCGAGCATCAGGCACCGCTCGTCTTCGCTCATATCCTGGGCAAAGGAGGCTCGCGGAGGGATGAGCCTGACGAAGAAGTGCTGTTTTTCCATTATGAGAACCTCGCAAATGATGCGCACAAATCGCCGGAAACGAAGCAGGGTGCCCCGGATAAATCCGGCGAGCGATCGTTCCGGGCAGATTAGAGTACCATCACCGAATGGCGATCACGCAAAGGCGGGATCAAGGAGGCGGGGAAATGAGCTATGCCGTGGCGATGGTGACTCTGGCAGGAGCGGCTCTGCTGGAGGCCGGAGGTGATGCGCTGATGCGAGCCGGAATCCACCATGGAACCACGTGGGGGCGCATCACGCTGATGGCGGCCGCAAGTGTGCTGCTGGCGGGTTATGGCTATACGGTGAATTCGCCGCCATGGAATTTCGGGAGGCTCCTGGGCGTTTATGTGGCGATGTTTTTCGTAGTCGCGCAGGCGATTGCGTGGCTGGGCTTCAGAGTAAAGCCGGATGCGCATGTGATGCTGGGCGGGATGCTGATCATCGCAGGTGGACTGGTGGTCTCCTGGGGATAGTGAAGGGGAGCAGGCGCTGGCGGGGCAAATGGGTGGCTATGGTGAGTGGCGGCCGTGCGGAGCCTCACGGAATCCCGAGGGTGAGCGGCGAAGCGACCAAGGCTGGCGAAACTCCAGGCACGGGAGCGCGAGCAAATCACCACGGGAATTCAGCTCCTGCCCGCCCGGCTGCCTAATCGAGAGTGAAGGCGATGAAATTAAGTCCGGCGTCGCGTTCGACCTGGAGAACGATCGAGCTGCCAGGCTTCATCGCGGAGATGATCGAGCGAAGCTGTTCCAGGCTGGTGACGGGCTGGCCATTGACCGAATGGATGACATCGCCTGTACTGAGAGGATTATCCGACGCTCCCTGATCGGCGGCGCGTGCGGCCACCACCACCCCGGAAGGGATACGAAGGTTCGGGAGAGCTTTGATGGTGTCGCTATTTACGGTAATGGCCAGGATACCGAGTTTGGGGACGAGATTCTTTGCCGGATCCGCAAGATCGAGCAACTGGTCCGCATTGCGAGAGCGCGGGACCACGGGAATCTTCAGAGAAAGCGTGTGGTCACCGCGCAGAAGTGTGACGTCGATGGTGGTGCCCGGAAGGCGCGTGGCCAGCAGCATGCCGAAGAGCGGAAGTGTATTGATGGGCAGCCCGTCGGCGGAGAGCACGATGTCGCCAACGTGCACGCCCGAGGATTCCGCAGGCCCCCCCGGAAGAACATCGGCAACGATGACGCCGAAATCCTGACTGAGGCCCAGGCCCGCGGCCAGCGCCGGAGTGATACTTTGGACGCCAATGCCGATTTCTCCGCGCTCGGCGTGTCCGTATTTAATCAATTGCGGGTAAACGAATTTCACCACTGCGCTGGGTATGGCGAAGCCGAGGCCTTCGTTTCCCCCGGATTGGGTGAGGATGAAAGTGTTGATGCCGATGAGTTCGCCCCTGGCATTGACCAATGCGCCGCCGCTATTTCCGGGATTGATGGCCGCATCGGTCTGGATAAAGACCATGGGATTATCGGGTTCGGCTTGGCGCGCGACGGAGCTGACCACACCGGTGGAAACGGAATTGAGCAGCCCTTCGGGATTGCCGAAGGCGAAAACCATCTCGCCCTGCCGGAGGTCGCGGTATCGGGCGATGGGAAGAGGAGTGAGGCCCGTGGCGTCGATTTTGAGGACGGCGAGATCAATATCGGGGGCGACGCCGACGACATGGGCATCATACGAGCGTCCGCGCGAGGTGAGCACGTGCAGAGGCGAATCGGCGGATCCGGGAGCGGGTACAAGCACCCGGACGTGCTCGGCCCCGCTGACTACGTGCGCGTTGGTGACGATGTATCCGTTGGATTCCACGATCACGCCCGAACCCAGTGTTTGCTGGCGGCCCACCACCAGCCCGGTATCACCGCCGGATTGATTTTCATCGAGCGCGCCATAACCGGTGACGAGAACCTGGACCACGCTGGGCGAGACCTTACTGACCAGTGCTTCGATGGAAGCATCCAGCTTCCCGATGAAATCGGAAGGCGCGGGAGCGGGGGAGTTATCCTTCAGGATTTCTGAGATGGAAGGAGGGAACGAAGGCTTGGAAGGCTGTTGGGCGCGAGCACTGGAAGAAAACGACAAGGAGAAAAAAAAGAACGCGGCGAAAACGAGGCACCGGCGAGCAGGGATGGATAGCGTGGAGCGCGGCATGGTGTTTCTCCTCTTCGGGAATCCTCACGGCAGTGATGCCTTTGGCCGGAGCGGAATCCGGGTGCAAGGTGGCGGCACGCCCCCCGGCGAACAAGGGTACACAGACAAAGACGGCCCTAGAATATCAGATACGAAGAGAATCTGCCGCGCGACGAAAGAATTTCATGAGCGCAGAAGCCGGGAGGGGGACCGCGCGAGCCAATGGGCGATGGCGCTCGAAGAGTTTGCAACCTCCCGCCCGGCCTCCTCATCGAATGGCCATGCTTTGGAATCTGGCGAGAGGGAAACTTTCCCGCAGGGGCTTGGAGTTTTATGCCAAGGCGGCCGTGATCTTGGGGCTTCTGCCGTTTTTTTTAATCAAGCCGCTTCGGGCGCAATCACTTTCCGGGGGAATTGCACTGGCTGGCGCACCTGGCACAATTCAGGCGCCTGTGGAGGCCCATCTCTGCGGTTCGCCTACCCAGCAGGCGGAAGCCAAGCTACCGGAGAAGCCGCAGCCACAGGAGAAGACCACTGGGAAGAAGCCTGCCAGCGATGGCCAAAACGAGCCGAAGCAGCCCAAGCGGATTCTCTACATCATTCCGAACTACCGTGCGGTAAGCGCGGATACTCAGCTGCCCGCGCTGACTGCGAAGCAGAAATTCAGTCTGGCGACGCAAGACAGTTTTGACTACTCCTCCTTTACACTGGTGGCGCTGCTGGCGGAAGCCGGCCAACTCCAGAGATCCTATCCGGAGTTTGGAGACGGCCTGGGGGCGTACGGGCGCTATTATTGGCATTCCTTCGTCGACCAGGCCGTCGGAAACTACATGACAGAGGCGATCGTGCCGGTGGTCACCCGGGAGGATCCGCGTTACTACACGCTGGGGCACGGAGGCGTGCTGCGGCGAACCGGGTATGCCATCAGCCGGCTGCTGGTGACGCGGACGGATTCCGGAGGTTCGTCCTTCAATTTTTCCGAGATTGTGGGCAATGGAGCCGCTGCCGGGATTGCGGGACTCTATTATCCCAGCCAAGAGCGGACCTGGACCAAAACGGGGCAGAGATGGCTCGCGCAGGTCGCCATAGACGGGGCGGCCAATGTGTTCAAGGAATTCTGGCCGGATATCAGCAACAAGCTGACGAAGCACCATCCCTGAGCGGAAGCAGTGCGGGGAGGCCAGCTGAACAGAATGCGCCGGAGTTTGAGGCGTTCGTGCTTGGCGAGGCATCGAGGGAAGGAGGCCTTGCATTGCAAGGCAGCCAGGCGTGTTCTCAAGGCATCGGATAAATTAGCTGGGGAACAATCCATTCGGGGCGTGGAGAATAACGGCTATAGGCGCGAGCCGAATCATGGGGAGGGCGAAAGATGAAAGCGATCTATGCGAAAGCGGCGCCTGCAGAAACCAAGGCGGGAGTGGGATTTGGATTAAAGATCATCCTGGAAACGGTGACCTACAGGACTCGCGAGCGGCTGGAACTGATCAACATCACTCGGGATCTGAATGAGATTCTGAGGAGACACGGGCTGAAGGCGGGCATGCTTCTGGTGCAGTCTCTGCATACGACCACTGCTGTATTCCTCAATGAATTTCAGCAGGCTCTGGTGGAAGACATGAAAGCGGCTCTCGAACGGCTTATCGGCCGCTTCGACTACTGGCGCCACAACGATCCGCATCTTTCCGAGTGCAACCGCAAGAACGCCGATTCGCACCTGCGAGCCATGTTCCTTGGGCACACGCTGTCACTTCCGGTGGAAAACGGGGAGTTGGCGCTTGGAAACTGGCAGTCGGTGATTCTTGCGGAACTGGATGGGCCAAGAAGCCGCTCTGTGCAAGTCCAGATCTTCGGGTTGCAGGAATAAATTTAGCGGGAGGGGGCTGGCTTGATCGGTTGCCACGATCACTCTCCGGATAAGATTCCCGTCTTTGCACGTCTTGCATAGTTCAGTAGAATGAGGCCACTCCGTGTAGGCCCGCCGAAATAGAGCCGGGCGCCAGCGGAGCCTTGCCTATGAGCCAGACCGCATTTTTCGCGTTGCTGGGTGGCCTGCTGGTTCTGGCCTTCGTCTCGAACCGGCTTGGCCGGCGGACGGGCGTGCCCGATGTGCTGGTCCTGCTGGCGGTGGGGCTGCTGCTGGGGCCCGTGACGCACATTCTGGATCCCTTGCGGTTTGATCCCATTACCCGAGGATTGGGTACGTTTGCGCTACTGCTGATTCTTTTCGAGGCAGGGCTGGAGCTGGACGTGCGCGATACGCTGCGTCACTTTCCCGGAAGTCTCCTGCTCGCTCTGCTGACCTATGGAATCGGGACGGTGGGCGTGGGCTTCTTGTGCGAATATTCGCTGGGGCTGCCACGAGAAACGGCATTTCTGGTGGGAGCCGTGATGGGCTGTGCCAGCAGTTCCATTGTGATTCCCGTGCTGCAGCAATTGGATTTGCCGCTCCCTCTGAAGGTGACGCTCACGGTGGAGGCATCGTTTTCCGACGCGCTGGGAGCGCTGACGGTGGGCGTGCTCTATGGCCTGGAATCGGGAAGCAAACCGCAAGGCGTTTACCTCTGGCTGCTGCACAAGCTTGGTTTCGCTACGGCAACCAGTTTTTCCCTGGTAGGAAGGCTTGCTGGAGGATTCCTTGGGCGGATGGGGATCGCGCTGGCGCTGGGCGCCTTGGCAGGCTTTTTGTGGGCCCGGCTGTTGCCGCATATCTCGGAGCAGAGATTTTGGCGCGTGCTGACGCTGGCGGCGACGCTGCTGGTCTACTCTGCAACCCAAGCGGCGGGCGGCAGCGAACTTTTCGCGGTGATGGTCTTTGGGTTCATCCTCTCGAATTTTCCCCACCGTGAAGTGCCGAAGAATGCGGGAGGACCCGGTGCGGTGGTGGGTTCGCTTTCCGGCGCTGGGCTGGCGCAGCACCAGGAAGTGCTGGCGTTCAATTCCGAGATTGGATTTCTGATCCGGAGTTTCTTTTTCGTACTGATTGGCGTGGTATCGAACTTTACCGGGTTGCGAACGCAGTTTCTGCAGGCCGTGGGCATCCTGGCTGCGCTGCTGGTATCGCGATGGGCAGCGGTCCAGATGGCGCGCGCCCTGTGGCGCGAGACGACGAGGGCTGATCGTGAATTGGCCTGCTTGGTCATTCCTCGCGGCCTGATCAACGCGGTGCTGGCCCTGGAAGTGGTGGAAGCGCGGCATGGGCTGGAATTTCTACCCTCGTTGACCTTTGCGGTGATTCTTTTGAGCAATTTATTGATGGTGGTGGGCACGGTACGGGCGCAGCGGGGGAAGCGGTCGCAACCGGCTCCTGACGCGGCTCTGGGAGAATATCTGTTGGGCAGCAGCCCCGCTGGGACCGCGGAGGAAAGCGGTGCGGGCGCAAGTGGATCCAATCCCTGAATGTGTGGTGGCAACTCCCCGGTCGCAGCAGGCAAAGCGACGAAGCCTAGTCTTCCGCGTCCTCGGTGTCGGCGCCGGCTGGAGCGAGGAGCTTCTTCCTGAAAGTGAGGTGAATTCCTCGAGTTTTCAGGTCTGCAAGAATCCCGTGGCGTGCAACAGTGGGAAGAGCTTCCGGAGGGAGTACGCCCACAGTGTCTCTGGGGAAATGCTTTACGAAGAGCGCGGCAAGGTGCGCCGTGGCATAGGAGATTGGAGTGGAAAAGAGACCGCGCCGCAGAAGCTGGGAGAGAGTGGGAAAGCTCGCATCCCAGCGAAGCAGCACGCGATTTTCCTTCCGGAAGCCTTCTACGAGCACCGCGGCGGCGAAACGTGCATTTTCGAGCTTGCCGGTACGGATGAGCCTGGCGATCATTCGTGGCGAAGGCGTGCTGGGGAACCGGATGGCGACGCGACCGCCGGATTTGCGGAGCACCCCGCGGCGATGCCAGCGGCGCATCTGCTCGATATCTTTGCCTCCAATTTTTACATCCAGATTACGCATGGGAATGAATAGCGGGAGCGTGGCCACCTCGTCCTGAGCGGCAAGATATACGCGCGTCTCGCCGGGAAATCCGGGAAATCGAAAGCGCTCGGGTTCGCCAAATCGTTTGCCGAGGTGAAATTGGCGATTGCGGTAGAAGCGCGGATGCGAGACGGCGGCATCGAAGGCGACTTCCGGTGACCAAGTGGAGATGGGATCGCTGCTTTCGGTGGATTCCAGCAGCCGCAGCCGGACCGTATCCACCTGACTGAGCATCTCCGCGGCACGCCTGACGAGCAGATTGGTGAATCCCGGAGCGACGCCACAGTTGATGAGGGCGAGGCGGCGTTTCTGCTGAAAACGCCGCGCGTAACCGAGTTGCTCCGCCTTGAAGGGGTTCCGCGTGAGACGGGAATTGAGATCGAGATAGTGCACGCGGAGGCGCAGAGCAGCGCGGAGGATGATTTCATTGAATACGGCTGGAGACGCGTTCACCAGCAGGTGGCAGCCGCGAGCATTTTTCACGATCGCCCGAAGGTTTCGAGAATTCACTTTACGGATATCGATGCTCGTGTGCTTGCCAAGGAACCGCCGGGCGCGCTGGATGTCGCGATCTCCGCACCAGACATCGTGGCCCTGCTTCTCGAGCAATTGCGCGAGCAGGGAGCCTGTCCCACCGGTGCCGAGAACGAAGATTTTCATCCGAGGGTAATCTACCACAAGCTCCTCTGCGGGCCCGAAGGGGTTTGCACCGCCGTCCCGCCGCAGCGTACAATCAAATATCATTGCTCCGATCCCCGCTGCCTTACGGAGAGACAACCTATGGCCCGGGGACGTGCCGTCGCGGCATCCAGTGCTTCTGGCCGCGAGGGCTGGCGTCCAGCTTGATTTCGGGCTGGCGTCCGGGTCCGGGGGGAAACGCCCGGGCCTCCCGTGCTTGGAAAGGAGACGAATGGCCGCCGGCCGAATCGAGCCATGCGGCTGAAGTTGCGCCTGCTTTCCAAATCGGAGGCAGGCATTTTTTTTGGAGTGTGTGGCGAGCGATGGCGTTGCTTTTGGGAATGAAAGAGTCGAGGAGAAGGAAAAACGGTAAGGGATATGGAACTGCGTGACAGTCACGGACGGCGGATCACCGATCTGAGGGTGTCAGTAACCGACCGATGTGACTTTCGTTGCATCTACTGCCGGTCGGCCGACCCGGAAAACCACATGCCGGCGGAGCATCTGCTTTCCTGGGAGGAGCTGGAGCGGGTGGTGAGGAGTCTGTTTCCTTATGGCATCCGGAAGGTGCGAGTGACGGGAGGGGAACCGCTGGTGAGGGCCGGGCTGGAGGAGTTTATCGGGAAGCTGAGGTCGCTGGGAGTGGAAGATCTCTCGATGACGACGAATGCGCGGTTGTTGTCCGGACGGGTGAAGGGGCTGGTGGAAGCGGGGCTGGGGCGGATCAACATCAGCCTGGATTCGCTGGACCGGGAGCGATTCGAGCGGATCACGCGGATAGCGGCGTTTGACGATGTAATGGAAGGAATCGATGCAGCGCAGGCTTCAAAGCTTGCGCCTGTGAAAGTGAATGCCGTGCTGGTGCGGGGAGTGAACGACGACGAAGTAGAGGCGTTCGCGGAATTCGCGCGGGAGCGAAGCCTGATTATGCGGTTCATCGAATTCATGCCGCTGGATGGAGATCGCCACTGGTCCAGGGAAATGGTGTTGACGGGCGGCGAGGTGCTGGAACGGATTGGTGCGCGGGGGAAATTGATCCCCGGCGCCCACGAGCTAAGCGAGACGGCGCGACGCTACCGGTTTGCTGACGGCAAGGGTGAGATCGGGCTGGTCTCTCCTGTGTCGCAGCCTTTCTGCCGCCACTGCTCGCGGATCCGGCTGACAGCGGATGGAAAGCTGCGTACCTGCCTATTCAGCCGCGAAGATCACGATCTGCGAAGCCTTCTGCGGAGCGGGGCAAGCGATGCGGAAATTGGCAGGGCAGTGGAAGCGATCGTGGAGGAGAAAGAGCCGGGGCATCGAATCAACAAGCCGGATTTTGTGCAACCGGCGCGCACGATGGTATTCATCGGTGGTTAGGATGCCAGCCAGGAACGCGCTGAGCCTATGAGCGACGAGACACCCAGAATGTTTACATTGACGGAAGCGGAAAGGACGCGAGCGGAAGTGGAACCGCTTCTGCTGGAAGCCATGGCGGCCAGGAGGCGAATGATCGAGCTCGATCAGCAACTGGGCTCGCTGGCCGAGCGCATCCAGCGGCAGGGCGGATTGGCGGTCAGTTATGATTCCGCGGCAAAATTGCGAATGGATCACGATGCTTTCATCGATTCCATTCAGTCGTCCCTCGATGCCATTCACGCCACCGGCTGCCAGGTGAAGGATCTGGATACAGGGCTGCTCGATTTTCCCGGGAGGATTAACGGGCAGGACATCTGCTACTGCTGGCGAGTGGGAGAGGAACGCATCCGCTTTTATCACGGACAGGACGAAGGATTCAGTGGCAGAAAGCCCATCGCCCCGGGAGACACGGGACCCGGTGGCGCGATCCAATAAAGTTTGCGGGAAGAAGGAAGAACCGAAAGGCCTGCCTTGACAGAAAGAAAAGAGAATTTGCTGGCGGAGTCGGCCAGCCCATATCTGCGCTCCGCTGCCCATCAGCCGGTGAACTGGCATCCCTGGGGGCAGCAAGCCTTCGCTCGGGCACAAGCGGAGGACAAACCCGTGCTGCTGGATATTGGTGCGGTCTGGTGCCACTGGTGCCACGTGATGGATCGCGAGAGCTACGAGAATGAGGAGATTGCGGAGCTGATCAATCGCTATTTTGTGCCCGTGAAAGTCGACCGGGACGAACTGCCCGAAATCGATTCGCGCTACCAGATGGCGGTGAGCGCGATCAGCGGGCAGGGAGGGTGGCCTCTTACGGCCTTTTTGACACCCGCGGGGATTCCCTTCTACGGAGGCACCTATTTCCCGCCCGAAGATGCCATGGGACGGCCGGGATTTGGGCGAATCCTGCGGACGCTGGCCGAAGCTTTCATCACCCGGCGCGCCGAAGTGGATCGCTCCTCCGAAGCGATTGCCGCAGCCGTGAGGCAGGCGGAGGTATCCGCGGCGGCCGGTGGAGTGCTGGACGCGGGAATCTGTGAGGATTTGACCGCGGCGATTCTGGCGGAATTCGATTCTCGGAACGGAGGATTTGGGAGGGCGCCCAAATTTCCTCACGCGCCAGCAGTGGATTTCCTGCTCGAGCTCTACCAGATGAATGGAGCCGAAGCTCTGCGGGAAGCCGCCTGCACCACCTTGGAGAAAATGGCGCTCGGAGGCATCCATGACCAGGTGGGGGGAGGGTTTCACCGGTATTCGGTGGACGAGCGCTGGGTGGTGCCGCATTTCGAGAAGATGGCCAGCGACAATTCGCAACTATTGAGGAATTTCGTGCACGGATATCAGGTAACGGGTAGCGAACTCTTCCGGAGCACGGCTGAATCGCTGGTCGGCTGGGTGTTGGCCGTACTTACGGAGCCGGCGGAGCGAGGCGGCTTCTATTCGAGCCAGGATGCCGATTGCTCGTTGGAGGATGATGGAGATTATTTTACCTGGACGCTGGAAGAGGTACGGGAGGTGCTGCAACCCGATGAGGCGCGCGTGATCGAGCTTTGCTATGACGTGACGGCCCACGGGGAGATGCATCACAACCCGGCGAAAAATGTGCTATGGAAAGCGCGCACCGCCGAGGAAATAGCCGAAGAGCTGGGACTCGAGGAAAGTGGGGTGCGGAAGAAAATTCGGAGCGGTTCCGCGAAACTGCTGGCGGCGCGTAGCCTGCGCCAAACTCCGGCGGTGGACAAATCTCTCTACGCGGCATGGAATGGCATGTTCGCCAGCGCATTTCTGGAGGTGGCAACGGTGCTGGAGCGGCCCGATTGCCGGAAGTTTGCCCTTCGAACACTCGATCGCTTTTTGGATGAGGGCTGGAGCGAGAGAGACGGCTTCGCTCACAGGCTTGGTGGCCCGGCGCTTCCTGGCGGGCTGGATGATCAGGTGTTCTTGTGTGCGGCATTGCTGGATGCCTATGAAGCGACCATCGATGGACGATACTTCGAGGCCGCTCTGCGGGGCATGACCTTCGTGGTGCGGAATTTTGCGGACTCCACAGGCGGATTTTTTGACCGTAGTGTTTTGGCGCCCCCGCTGGAGGGTCTGGAGGTGCGGCGCAAGCCGATCCAGGACTCGCCCGGACCCTCCCCCAACGCGGCGGCGGCGATGGTGCTGGACCGACTTTATCACCTGACAGGGGACAAAGCCTGGAGCGAGATGGCCACTCGGACGCTCGAGGCATTTGCGGGAATACTGCCTCGGCTGGGAATCCATGCAGCGACGCCGGCTCTCGCGATTCTGCTGCACGCCAGAGGCTGGATCGAAACGGTGATCACGGGAGCTCCGGGCGATGCGCGGGCCGGGGAGCTGGAAAGGGCGGAGGCGATGATCTACCGGGCCGGAAAATCCGTCTTGCGCATCACACCCGGTCTGGCGAAGTCCGCTCTGCTGCCCGCCGCCCTCCGAACCACTCTTCCCCATTTTGATGCGGCGATGCCCCAGGCTTATCTTTGTGCCGGGGCATCGTGCCGGGCACCGGTGGCGAAGGGGGAAGAATTGCGCGCGAGCTTGCTGGGTATCGGCGCGCTGGCAAATCCATCGAAATAGGACTGCCGGGAAATTCCTCGCGAGGGAAAATCTGGATGAAAGGCAAGAATAAGTGAATTGGGTCTATCTGATTCGTGTGGCCGCGCTGGTGCTCGTGGTGCTTTTCGTTTACTACCGTGCACAGGTGTTTTTCTTTGGCGTGGCCGGGCACGCCGCCGGGCAGCTGCCTGGCGCTGTCCTGCGAATGGTGGCACGGAGCGCGATGCTTCTTTTCCTTTTGGCGATGGCGGGCGGGCTGATTCTAGGGTTTACCGGGACGCGGTTGCGCCTGACGCCGGATTTTTCGCTCTATAGTGCCGTGGCAGGCCTCTGGTTTGTGACGAGCGTGTGGTCGTTCCTTGCCGTCCGCACGTTTCAGGCGCTGGCATGGATGTGGCGGCGTTTTGGCAGCGGTCCGGGCACGGCCGTTCGTGGGGCGGTCGCCAAGCCGCCGCAGAAACTTGCAGGAGAACCGCCAGAGTTGACGCGGCGCGATTTTTTTGGGCAGGCCGCAATTCTGGCGGGAGCGATTCCATTTGCCGGGGTGGCGTATGGGTTTGCCATTACGCGCACGCACTTCACGCTGCGCAGGGTGGAAATACCGGTCTGCGGGCTCCCCGCGGAGATGGATGGCCTGACAATTGCCCAGCTTAGCGACATCCATATTGGCGGGTTCATGACCCGGGAAGCAGTACGCCGCGCCGTGGAAATGGCGGGGGAGAGGGATCCGCATCTTGTGGTGGTAACGGGAGACCTGATCACGGGAGCGCGAGATCCAATCGAAGCGGCCGTGGAGGAAGTGGCCCGACTGAAACCTCCGCTGGGTGTGTGGGGATGCAATGGCAATCACGAGATTTATGCAAATGCGGAAGCCCTTGCCGCCGATCTCTTCCGGCAGGCGGGGATGCGCATGCTGCGGCAGGAGAATGCGCAGGTGACGTGGCGAGGGAAATCCATCAATCTGCTGGGTGTGGATTACGCGCGGGAACGCACGCCGGGCGGCGTGCCGCTTCCCCTGCTGCCGGGGATGGAGAGACTTGTCCGTGCGGAGATGCCGAATATTTTGCTTTCGCATAATCCCAATACGTTCCCGCGAGCGGCGGCGATGGGGATCGAGCTGAGCCTGGCGGGGCACACGCATGGAGGACAAGTTCGCGTGGAGATCGTAGATCACTCGCTGACGCCGGCGCGGTTCCTTACGCCTTACGTGGCGGGTCTCTACCGTCGTTCCTTGTCTGCGCCGGCGAATGCGCCGGATGCGGCCCCGGCATCCCACGCGTCCTTCTTCTCTTCGGCGCTGGTATCGGCCACAGCGGCAGAGGCCGCGGAGGAAGCACGCGGTAAGCGAGGTAACCACTTTTCGCATATATATGTGAACCGCGGGCTGGGAACGGTGGGCGCTCCAATCCGCCTGGGCGTGCCCCCGGAGGTTACGCTCATCACGCTGCGCCAACCCTGAGCCGGAGTAGTGGCGCCGCTGTTGCGTGGCAGCGAGCTTTCACTTTGCGGCGGCGAGAGAATATATGACAATAGAATACTAGCCGCCTTTCGCCAAGCGGACCAGATAATCGCCACAAAGGGAGCCTTTCAGTGAAACTCACGGTAGTCGGTTGCGGATATGTAGGATTGGTGACGGGAAGCTGCCTGGCCGAGATCGGCCACGACGTAATCTGCACGGATAATGATGCTGCGAAGATGCAGATGCTGGAGAGCGGGAAGCTGCCGATTTTCGAGCCCGATCTGGATGGGGTGGTGGAGAAGACGAGGCGGGAAGGCCGGCTGAAATTCGAGCCGAAGGTGGCCGACGCAGTGCAGGCAGGCGAGGCCATCCTGATCTGCGTTGGCACACCTCCGCTGCCCAGCGGAGACGCCGATTTAAGCGCCATCGACGATGTGGCCCGCCTGATTGGAACCGTATCGCGGCAGCCAAAGCTGGTGATCGAGAAGAGCACGGTGCCGGCACAGACCGGGCAGGAATTGAAACGCGTGCTCACCATCTACGGGAGAAAGAACAATCTGGAATTTCGCGTGGCTTCGAATCCTGAATTCCTGCGCGAGGGCACCGCGGTAGGAGATTTTCTGCATCCCGACCGCATCGTGGTGGGCGTGGAAGATGAAAAGAGCGAGAAGCAATTGCGCGAAATCTATAAGCCGGTCACCGACCAGAAATTCAATTGTCCGGTGCATCTGAAGGGCTGCCCGCCGATTCCGCCGCCGGAACTGATCGTCACAACCATCAACAGTGCGGAGATCATCAAGCACGCGTCCAATTCGTTTCTGGCCATGAAGATATCCTACGCGAATATGGTCGCTGATCTGGCTGAGAAATTGGGGGCGAACATTGATGAAGTGATGCATGCGGTGGGGCGTGACCCGCGAATCGGGCCGAATTTTCTGAACGCGGGCCTGGGTTTCGGCGGCTTCTGCCTGCCGAAGGATTTGCAGGCCTTCGTGAGGCTGGCGGAACGCAACGGAGTGGATTTTTCTCTTCTTCGGCAGGCGGAAATTGTGAACAAGCAGCGGATTGACCAGTTTGTGGAGAAAGTCCGCCGGGCGCTGTGGGTGATTCGCGAAAAGCACATTGGCGTGCTGGGGCTGGCGTTCAAACCCAATACCGACGACATTCGCTTTTCTCCGGCGATGGATCTTGTGAATCGGCTGATCAGCGAGGGAGCTTCGCTGCGGGTCTACGATCCGGAGGCGATGGAGCGGGCGCGGCATTCGTTGAAGAACGTGCAATTCGGCGCCAATGCCTATGAAATAGCGAAAGACGCGGACGCTCTGCTGATTGCCACGGAATGGGACGAGTTCCGCAATCTGGATTGGGATCGCATTCACGAACTGATGAGCCGTCCTCTGGTGCTGGACGGACGAAACCTGCTATCGCCCGGAGCGATGAAGGCAGCGGGATTTGAATATTATTCGATGGGGCGCCCTGAGTAGGTCGCGCAATTGCCGCGAGCGGGGCGGTAGCTTCTTCCGGCGCGAGCTTTGCCTCCTAGCTCCGCGGCATCTGCCCGCGAAAATAATCCAGAGTGATCTGCAATCCTTCCTCGAGGTTCACCTTCGGCTCCCAATGAAGGATGCGGCGCGCCTTCGAGATATCGGGGCAGCGCTGCTTCGGGTCGTCCTCCGGCAACGGCTTGAATTCCAGAGGGGCCGCTGTGCCGATGAGCTTGCGGATGCGCTCGGCAAATTCCAGTATGGTGATTTCCTGTGGGTTGCCGATGTTGGTAGGCTCATGCTCACTGGATTCGAGCAGGCGGTAGATGCCTTCAATCAAATCGCCCACGTAGCAAAAACTGCGGGTCTGCTTGCCGGAGCCATAGATCGTTAGAGGCTGGCCGGTGAGGGCCTGATAGAAGAAATTGGGAAGCGCACGGCCGTCGTTCAGGCGCATGCGGGGGCCATAGGTATTGAAGATGCGCACGATCCGGGTTTCCAGGCCGTAGTAGCGATAGTAGGCCATGGTCATGGCTTCGGCGTAACGTTTGGCTTCGTCGTAAACTCCGCGCGGTCCGATCGGGTTCACGTGACCCCAGTAGGATTCCGGCTGCGGACTCACCTCGGGATCGCCATAGCACTCGGAAGTGGAGGAGAGCAGGTATCGGGCCTTGCGTGCTTTGGCCAGCTCGAGGGCATGCCAGGTGCCAATCGAACCAACGAGCATGGTCTCGATCGGGAATTTAAGGTAATCGGGCGGACTGGCAGGGGAAGCGAAGTGCATCACGGCGTCCACCTGGCCTTTAACGTCAAAGGGCTTCGTAATATCCTGCTGCAAAAATTCGAAATGAGGATTGGTGCGCAGGTGGCCCAGATTGGCTTCCGCGCCTGTTACAAAATTATCGAGGGCGAGAACGTCCCAGCCCTTCGCAAGCAGATATTCGCACAGATGAGATCCCAGAAATCCAGCACCGCCGGTCACAACAGCACGCACGCTCGCCCCTCCTAAGGGATAGATTCCGATCCAGATGCTGGCCGCAGGCGTCCTTCGCGGAGGGCGGCCACTGCTTGAGACAGGCATCAGCGCCCGAGCACAGGCTCCGGGGCGCATCGTATTATCTCCGAAAACGGCGGCGGGGAGAAGAAAAGAACAGCAGCAACGCGCAGGCCCACAGATTCAGGAGTCCGCCGTAAACCAGGGAAGATTACCGCCGGGCGCGAGAGGCCTGACTCGCGGGGGCCGAAGAGGTACAATGGCTTCGATGCACACGGATATCCGCTTTGGGGCGTTCGGGAATTTCCGGCTGGCGGGGAAAGTTTGTCGGCTGACCTTGCTGCTTGCGGGGTTGGCGTGCAGTTCCGGAGCGCAGAGCGCGCCTGCCCAAGTGAGCGCCCACCCACCCGCTGCCGATTTCCGGCTTACCTCCACCGAACTTCAGAACGAAGGATTCATTCCGCAGCGCTTCACCTGCGACGGTGTGAACGTCTCGCCGCTGCTCTCATGGACGCATCCGCCCGCCGGCGTACAATCCTTTGCGCTGATCCTCGATGATCCCGATGCGCACTCACGCACCTTTGTGCACTGGCTGATTTACAATCTGCCGGCGGAGATGAGTGGCTTGCCGGAGAATGTCCCCATCACCGCGCCTGTGCTGGAAAGTGGGGCGATGCAGGGAGAGAATGATTTTCACCACATCGGGTATAACGGGCCGTGTCCGCCTCGTGGAAAATTTCACCGCTACATTTTTCATTTGTACGCCTTGGATACGGAACTGGCGATCAAGCCGGGAGTCCGCCGCGACGTGCTGGACCGGATGATGAGCGGACACATCCTGGCGACTGCGGAGCTGATGGGCCGCTACCAGAGGCCCTAGAGTGCCCCAGGCCGCAGCGCCGAATCTTTAGCCGGACACGACGCGGCGTTATTCAGGGACGTTCTCCTTCAGAAACTGGCGGACCACGGCAGCCGGGTCGCGCTTTTCGCCATCCACAGCAGCATTCATCGATCGCATATCGGATTCCGAGATGCGCCCGGCAAGTTCCGCCAGGGCAGGCCCGAGCGCCGGATTGCGGGCGAGAATCGCCTGGCGTGCGACGATGACGGCCTGGTAGGGCGGGAAGTAGTGCCGGTCATCCTCGAGGATGGTGAGATCGCGGGAGCTTAACAGGCCATCGGTGGCGTTTGCGGCGATGATGTCCACCTGACCGGCGAGCAGACTGCGATAGAGGAGGCCGAGGTCCATCACGCGGGCAGGGCCGGCAAATTGCAGGCCGTAGGCTTTGCGCAGTCCTTCGTAGCCGTCGGAACGTTCGAGGAATTCATAGCCGACGCCGATGCGCCAGGCTGGCGCAAAACGGGCGGATTGAGAGAGAGTGTGAAGGCCGAGGCTTCGTGCGTCTGCGCCGCGGATCACCATCGCAAAACTGTTATCGAAGCCGAGAGAATCACCCACATGAAAATGGAAACGCCGGGCGTATTCGCTGCGTACCCGCAGCAGGACGGCTCGAGGATCGCTGGAAGGAGGATCCTTCAGGATGGCCGTCAGTGCCGTACCCGTGTATTCGACGTAGGCATCGGCGCGTCCCGCAAGCAGAGCCTGCTGGCAGAGGTAGGTGCCGCCAAGATAGAAGCGCCGCTCGACATGGAGATCGGTGCGCCGCTCGATTTGCTGCGAAAGAATCTCGCCGAGGAGTTCCTGTTCGGGGAAATTTTTTGAAACGACGATGATGGTCTGGCGGGGCCGCGCCGAGCAGGCCGGGAGGAGACAGACAAGGAGAAAAACTGTGGCCACGCGGAGCCAGAAGGTCATTATCGTACGATGCGCAGCCGGCGTTCGAGGCAGCTGAAGACAGCCTCGGCGGCGAGAGCCAGCAACGCAGCGGGAATGGCGCCGGCGAGGATCAGGTGGTTATCCACCATAGCAAGTCCTCGGAAGATGAATTCCCCCAGCCCGCCGGCGCCTATCGCGGCGGCGATTGTGGCGATGCCGATGGTCAGAACGGCGGCAACCCGCAGGCCGGCGACGATATAGGGAAGTGCGAGAGGCAGCTCTACCTGCAATAGAATCTGGCGGCCGGAGAGGCCCATGGCGCGGGCTGTATCCCGGACGGCACGGTCCACCCCAGAAATTCCGGCAGCCGTGGCGCGGATAATCGGTAGCAACGCATAGAGAGCCAGAGCGGTGATCGCCAGACGGGCGGCGCGATCGCCGAACCAGGGCACGGGGAGCAGGAAACCAAAAAGCGCCAGGCTGGGAATCGTTTGCGCCACGTTCGCGAAACCGAGGATCGGGCGTCCTAACACCGGCTTGTGGGCCACAAAAATTCCCAAGGGCACACCCAAGGCAATCGCGATTGATAGAGAGGCGCCAGAGAGCCATAGGTGCTCAACGCTCAATTGCCAGATTTCGGAGCGGTGGAGATAAAAAAACTGCCAGAGATTCATACGGCACCTCGAATTCGCGCGGCCAGCGCGGCATCCTGCTGGCGAAGAGCAGCGGCATAGGAGGCGGCCTCCGGCTCGCGAGCGAGGAGAAATTCCGAGGGCGAATAGATGCCAACGAGGCGCCCTGATTCGAGAACAGCGATGCGATCGGCGAGGAGCAGCGCCTCGCGGACGTCGTGGGTGACGAAAACGACTGTCTTCCTCAACCGCTGTTGCAGGGTCTTGAATTCCTTTTGCAATTCAGAGCGTGTGAGCGGATCGAGCGCGCCAAAAGGCTCATCCATGAGCAGAATGGGCGGATCGGCGGCCAGGGCGCGCGCTACTCCCACCCGTTGGCGCTGCCCTCCGGATAGCTCGTGGGGATGGCGTGAAGAAAAGCGCGCAACGTCGAGACCGACCAGTGCCATGAGCTCTTCGACACGAGCGATGATTTTTTGCGAAGGCCAGCGCTCGAGCCTCGGGACCAGACCGATATTGCGGGCAACGGTGAAATGAGGAAAGAGGCCGGCCTCCTGAACGACGTAGCCAATGCCACGTCGCAAGGCCAGTGGCTCCCAATCGCAGACCCTCCGTCCATCCACCAGGATTGCCCCGGCGGATGGTTCCAGCAGGCGATTGACCAGCCGGAGTGCCGTGGTCTTTCCGGAGCCGCTGCGGCCGAGCAGGACCAGCGTCTCACCCTTGCTGACGGAGAAACTTACGGCATCAAGTATCAGGGAGCCGCCAAGGCTGGCGCAGACTTCCCGAAATTCAATTGCCGGGTGTGGGGAAGGCGAGCAAGACGCACTTGGCGCCGGATCATTCATCTGCTGGGCAGGCTAGCAAGAGGCCGAGCGTACTGTCAATCGATGAGCGCCGGGGGAGGAATGTGATTTTGGTCGAGTCGGCGGATGCGGCATAGCAAAGCGAGCAACATCGCGGCAGTGAGTTTCCCGGTGAACGTGTTCTGCTGGCTGGGATGATAGGAAGCGAAGAGCACGGGCATCGGAGCGGGGAAACGAAAGCAGGCACCATGGCGAAAAGGATAGGCGGCATAGGATTTAATGGCTCCGCGTGCGCGGAGAATGTCGAGATAGGCGCGTAGCGCAATGGCGCCCAGTGCCAGGACGGCGCGCGGGCGAAGAATTTCGAGTTCCTCTTCGACGAAGTGGCGGCAATTCAGCAGTTCGGAGGGAAGCGGGCGATTGGCGGGCGGTGCGCAACGGCAGGCGGCGGCAATCCATGCGTCGCGAAGGGAGAGACCATCTCCGCGGTGAGAGGACGTGGGTTGATTCGCGAATCCGGCGCGATGCATCGCGGCATAGAGAAAATCGCCAGATCGATCTCCTGTGAAAACCCGGCCGGTGCGGTTTGCCCCATGCGCGGCGGGAGCCAGGCCCAGAATGAAGAGCCACGCGCGCGGATCACCAAATCCCGCGACGGGCCTTCCCCAGTATTCGCAATGCAGGAAAGCGCGGCGCTTTTCACGCGCTACTTCTTCGCGGTAGAGGGTGAGGCGAGGGCAGGCGCGGCAGCAGGAGATGCGCTCGCCGAGCGAAGCAAGGGCGGCCGCCGCCGCGGAGGCCGAATGCTTCGCAGCGGAACGGCGCGTCATCCTTCGAACTTACGCAGCGTGGAGGCCATCTGGCGCAGCCGGGCATCTGCGCGTGCATAGACGGAATTCTGTTGCCGATGGCCCTCGGATTGGCGGCCTCCCGGTGCAACCCCGGTAAGCAGGCCGATGCCCTCTTCCACAGTGGAAATGGCGTATATGTGGAATTCGCCGCGGCGAACCGATTCAACCAATTCGTCCCGGAGCATGAGATCATCGGAGTTGCCGGCGGGAATCAGGACACCCTGTGTTCCCGTGAGGGGGCCTTTGATGCGGCAAACATCGTAGAACCCTTCGATTTTCTCGTTCACGCCGCCAATAGGCTGGATATCGCCCTGCTGGTTGACCGATCCTGTGACGGCCAAATCCTGGCGAATGGGGAGATCGGAAAGCGCGGAAAGGAGAGCGAAGATTTCGGTGGCGCTGGCGCTGTCACCATCCACGCCGCCATAAGACTGCTCGAAGCAAAGGCTGGCGGCCAGCGAGAGAGGCTTATCCTGCGCGAAGGTGCGGCGGAGATAACCGGAGATGATCTGGACTCCTTTATCGTGGAAATTGCCGCTGAGATTGGATTCCCGCTCGATATTGATAATGCCAGATTTGCCCAGCGCGACCGACGCGGTGATGCGCACGGGCTTCCCGAAAGTATGGCCGCCTATTTCGAGCACACTCAGGCCGTTCACCTGGCCAGTGCGAGAACCGCTGGTGTCAATTAGAATCAGGTTCTGTTCGATCATCTCGCGGATTTTGGTTTCCGCTAGATTGTGACGGTCCATCCGGGCATCGAGGGCGGTGCGGATGTGTGCGGCGGTGACAGGGGATTGCCCCGTCTGGCGGGCGGCATAGCAGGCTTCCCGGGCCACATCCGCAATCTGATTGAAGCGGGCGCTGACCTTGCCGCGCCTTCCGGCCTGCCGCACGGCATACTCCATCAGGGCAGCTACGGCGCCGCGGTCAAAGGGGCAGAGGTGCTCGTCTTCGGATAGCTTGCGGAGGCGGCCGCCATAGCGGCGGATCACATCTTCGCTCCATGGCTGCTCTTCGTCGAATTCCACACGGAGCTTGAAGATTTTGCGAAAATCCTCTTCATATTCGTAGAGCAGTTCGTAGAGTTGGCGATCGCCGATGAGGATGATCTTTACCTGGAGGTCAATCGGCTCCGGCTTCATTGTGGTGGCCGCAAACGGGAAGAGCAGGTCGAGGGGCTGGATTTCAAGTTTGCCGTGATTCAGGGTGCGTTTGAGCACTCGCCAGACGCCCGTCTCGCTTAGGGCATCCAGGGCGTACATCACCAGGAAGCCGCCATCCGCCCGAAGAATCGAGCCGCCACGGAGATCCATGAAATCAGAGTTCCAACCTGAACGGGGAGCGTCGTAGCTGCGATGGATGGTGCCGAAAAGATTGGGATAGGTGGGACTGGTCTCGAAAAGGATGGGCAGTTCGTCCTGCTCGCCATGCGCCAGGATGATGTTCACTCCGTAGACCCGAAAGGGGTCGCGCTCCATACGCTCCGGGCGAGGTTCGGAGGCTTCCGCTCCTTCAGGTGCAGATCCAGCCTCGCCTTCGCGGTCGCCGAAAGGGTCCAGATTGTCCAGAATGTGGTGGCGAACCTCTTCCAGATATTCGTGGGATTGATGCCCCGTATATTTTTCCTTCAGCTCTTCGATCACGCCATCGACCAGCACGGAGGCGGCTTCCTGCTCCAGGTAATTCATTTCATTGGCGAGTTCACGGGAAAGTGTGAGCGTCTTGCGGTAGACGATTGTGAATTCCTGGCGGAACTGATCGTATTTTCGCTCGATGGTTTCAGCCGTTCCGGTCTCGAGCTTGCCTTCCTGCACCATCTTTGGCACTTCCTCGATGGGTACCATCTGCCCTTCGAGCACGGGAAAAATCTCCGGGAGAGCCACAGCGCCGACCTGCATTCTGCCCAGCGCAAAATTTTCTTTGGCAATGCGCCGCGTGAAATCGTCCATCAAATCCTTTTCACGCTGGGTGAAGCGCTCCACAATCCTCGCCTTTTGCCTCTGGAAGGGTTCTCCTTCGAAAACCTGTGGAATCCGCCGGCGCAGGAAATCAATGCCGGATTCCATTTCTTTGCGAAAAGCGATGGCTTGGCCCGCGGGGAGCGTCAGAAGGCGAGGGCGATCAGGATTCTTGAAGTTGTTGACGTAACAGCGGTCGGGCGCCGCCGGGCGCTCCGGAGCCATCTGGCGAATCATGTGTTCGATCATGCCGCCACGGTTATTTCCGGAAAGGCCGCAGACGAAAAGGTTGTAGCCCGGCGCCTGAAGTTCCACTCCCATGCGCAGGGCGCGGAGGGCTCGCTCCTGGCCGATTTCGCTGGCTGCGGGCTCTGCCTGCGCCGTGGTTTCCCAGGGCACAAGAGAGGGATCGCAATGCCAGCGGAGCCGCTCGGCGGGCAGTTCGAGGCTATCTTTGGCTGGTTTAGCGGACATAGGCCATCGCGGAAAACTACACTATCACGTTGCCGCCCGGCTGCCCAACCGCGCCGGGAGGTTCCCCCTCGGGCATCTGGTAGGTATCCAGGACGCTCGCCGCGGCTGCCACCACGATGGGTCCCAGAACCACCCCGAGCGGGCCGAAAACCGAGATGCCGCCCAGCACACTGATAAAAACCAGCAAGCCGCTCAATTGCGCCCGCCCACCGATGATCCACGGGCGAAGAAAATTATCCACGAACAGGCCGGCGAGCAGCAGCAGGAATATGATCAGCGTTCCATAGCGTAATTGGCCGCGGGCGATGAGCAGCGCCGCGGCCGGAATCCAGATAATGGCGGAGCCCACCACGGGAAGCAGGGAGCAGAATCCGATGGCCACCCCCCAAAAAACCGGAGCCTGGATGCCGGCGATGGCGAAAGCCACGCCACCTGCCAGGGCGTGCACGCTGGCTGCCACCAAGCTGGAGAATATGGTGGCGAAGATGAGCTCGCGGGCGCTATCGATCATGTGATCGCGGAATTTCTCTTCGAAAGGCAGCGCGCGGCGAAAATGGTGAATGATGGCGTCTCCATCGCGGAAAAGATAGAACATGGCAAGCAGCGTGACGAATACATCGAAGAAAAAGCGGGCGAGATTACGGAGGATCGGCCCAAGCTCTCCGGCAAGAAAATCGGCCGTGCGCTGGCCCAGCTCGCGGACCATGGAATTGAAATTTTCGGGAGAGCTCAGGGCAAAGCGGGCATGCATCCACGCCCAGACGTTGGTGACCCACGGGAAGCCCCCACCGGTGAATTGCTCCTGCGCGGACTGGGCGGCGGAGATTCCTTGGAGCACAAAGGTGTACAGAATCCAAAGCGAAGGAGCGATGAGAACCAGAGCAACGATAAGCGTGGAGAGTGTGGCGGCGGCCGTTTGCCCCAGGCGACGGGCCAGTCGTTTATGAAGCGGCGAGGAAAACACGACGAGCACCGCGGCCCACGCCAGGGGGGCCAGGAATGGCTGAAAGATGCGGAAGACAAGCCATGCCAGCAGCAGCACCGCGGCGTAGAAGAGCAGCGCAGCCAGTCGGGTTTCCGGGCTTTGTGGTTCGCTCATGGGCTTATCCTGCTCCCGCTCCGGAGGGCGCCGCCCGGGGGGCACGCAACGCGTGCGGGCATCCGATGGAGGGCAGTGGGGCATCGGGTGTTTCGTGGGTGTTATACTCAAAGAGATCGGATAGGTCCATGACAGCATCTGCTACCTGCGGCCACGCGCACACTCGGGTCATCGCCGAAGACGAATTCATGAAATACCTGGAATGCATGGATTGCGGGCTGCTTTTCGAAGCGGAAGAGCTGGCCGAAGTGGATTCCCAACCAGCGCCCCTCAAAGTAGATCTCGCTGACGCATAAGTTCGGAATCTGGGCAAAAATCTCCGGAAACCGCAACGGTGGCCACAGACCCGGAAGTGGAGCCGGGAAAGGTCAGCGGAGGCCCATCCGGGCGATGATCCGGACGACGTCGCTGGCGGAGACCTCATAGAGCGAGTGTTCGTCTTCCTGCTCGAGGCGTTCGCGAAGATACTCCGCGGCTACGTAGCTCAGTTCGCGGTCGGTGAGATCGCGGCTGGTCCGAAGGCGAAATTCGAAGATGGCGGTATGGGCCAGGCCCAGGAGCACGCCGCGACCATCGACGAAAAACTTGAAATCCACGGTATCGGCATGGCGCGTGGCGATGCCGTTGGAAAGATTAGAGAAGTTGCAGCGGTAAGCGCAATCGGTGAGTTTCGAATGGACGTCGAAGGCGCCGATGAATTCGCTCATCTGCCCTGAATTCGGAATGATTGAGGATGGCGCGGACCCGGACATGGCTATCTGTGTGCCCCGGCCGGCACCGGGGCGCTGCGCACGTAACTTTGGATGGCTGCGCCGACGCCGGCCCCGGCGGGGACGCCGAATCCGTGATCCAGCAGAGCTTTTTCGAAGGCTGCCAGGAAAAGCAGCACATTGTTCTTTTGGCTGCAGTAGCCCATCAAGCCTACACGCCAGATCTTGCCCTTCACGGGTCCAAATCCGCTGGCGATCTCAATATTAAATTCGTCCAGAAGCTGCTGGCGCACTTCCTGTTCCTTCACCCTGGCGGGAACACTCACAGCGGTGACGGTGGCCAGCCGTTCCGCCGGATTGGGAACGAAGAGCTCCAGGCCCATGGCCTCGAGCCCTGCAATCAGGGCCTGCTGATTTTGGAGGTGGCGCTCCCAGCGGGCTTCGAGTCCCTCTTCCAACACCAGCCGGCCCGCTTCCCGCAGTCCAAAAATAAGAGAGATGGGCGGTGTGTGGTGATAGGTTCGCTCCGAGCCCCAATAATCCATGATGGGCGTGAGATCGAAGTACCAGCTAGCCACTTTGGTCTTGCGCTTCTTTACAAGTTCCTCGACGCGGGCATTCACTGTGATCGGAGCCATCCCCGGCGGCGCGCTCAGCGCCTTCTGCGAGCCGCTAAGGCAGATGTCTATCTTCTGCCGGTCAATATCGAGCGGCACCCCGGCCAGCGTGGCCACCGCATCCACCACCAGCAGCGCGCCCAGTTCGTCGGCAACTTGGCGGTAATTTTCCAGCCGGGAGATAACTCCGCTCGATGTTTCTCCGTGGGCCAGCCCTACGAAACGGATCTTCTTTCCCTTGGCGGCGCGGCGAATGTCATCCGGATCAACCGTCCTGCCGTAGGGGGCTTCGACGCGAATCACGGTCGCGCCGGGTACACGCTCCGCAATCACCGCCATGCGCTCGGAGAACCATCCATTCACGCAGACGATGCATGTGTCGCCCTCCTCCAGCGGATTCAGGACTGCGGTTTCGATCCCCCCCGAGCCTGAGGCAGAGACCGGAAAAGTAATGCGATTCTCCGTCTGGAAAATTCTTCGAAGCTGGATTTGTGTATCCGTCATGATCTGGCGAAAAGCGGGATCAAGATGCCCGACCAGCGGCGTGCTCATCGCGCGATAAACCCGGGGGTCCATATTGGAGGGTCCGGGAGTGAGCATCAAGCGGATAGGGGGAAGAAGTTCGCCGATTGTTTCCTGGGTGATGGAAGCCATGTTTCCCTCGTCGATTCCTGTAATTCGATCAGCATCCCGGGTCGTTTGGCCAAGCCGGGGCAGTGAAGCGCGCTGCTTCGAGAGGCCCTGAACAGCCCGGTGCAGACTACTAGTCTCCTCAATTTACGCCCCTCCGGTCAACCGCCAATATGGCGTGGCGGCTACCGCCGCCTCCCGTGCGGCCGGCGGGAACCGATCTCCTCCACCATGGCCTGCGCAATGGCATCCAAAGCGCCATCGGCTTCGGCGGCAGTGCCATCGAAATCGTCCAGGAACATGGCAAAACGCAAGTGCCGGCCCGAAAGGGTGGTGGCATAGCCCGCTAAGGCCTTCGAATGTTCCAGCGATCCAGTCTTGGCCCGAATGCGGCCGGCAAACACGGGGTCGCGCATCTGTTTCCGGAGTGTCCCATCCTCGCCCGCGACCGGCAGGCTGGCGAGCAGTGCCTTCCGCCAGCTCTGGCGGCTGATGTAGCGGAGGATGGCAAGCTCGGCGCGGGGCGTCACCAGGTCGCGGCGCGAAAGTCCGCTGCCATCGGCGAGCAACACATCCTCAGGGTTCACACCGGCTTGCTGAAGAAACTCCATCTCGGCGGCCAGCGCCTGGCTCAGCGTGAGTGGCGCGGCCCCAGAGGCGGCATTTGCGGCCGCCCGCAGCAGCAATTCCGCATACAGATTCTCGCTGGCCTTGTTCACCACCATGACGATTTCCGACAGCGGAGGAGAGATGTGCTCGGCCAGAATTTGCGGTGAGGACGCAGACGATGGCCCGAGGGACTGGTATTCAGGACGCGCCACTCCGCTGACGGTTATGCCGTGCTGCTCCAGGAGGCGCTTCAGCAGCGCGGCGGCGAATTCCACTGGTTGCGGATTTCCAAATTCCAGATGTATTGGCGTCGCGCCCAGGGCAATGGCCCCTGTGATATTGATGTCGCGTGATCCGGGAAGCCAATGCGCGTCCAGTTGGGTGGTGGCGCCGGCGGGGGCGGTAACCGCGTGAATGGCAGGATGGTAGTATCCTGCTTCCGGCTCGATGAGGAGGGTAGGCACTTCGCCTGCCGCGGAGCCAGGAGATAATTCGCCGGTGAGCTGGTTGTCGTTTATCACGATGGCGCTCACGGCTGCTCCATAGCTGAATTTCACATCCTCGAGTTCCCATCCATCCGGAAACGGATCGCCCGGAAAGCAGCTGGCGTCGGCCACTACGTCGCCGCGAACTTGCCTCACCCCGCGGGCTGAGACTGCGTCCACCATGGCCGCCAATGCGGCATCAGGAGGTCCTTCGCGCTCTGTTTTTTTGGCATAGGGGTAAACGCGATTCGATAGGCTGGGATCTCCACAGCTTGTTAGCACCAGATCACCCGGCAGAATACCCGCGAGGCCGGGCATGGCCGAGGAGGACAGGGTGGTGTGGAAGCGATAGCCGGGGCCGAGGGTGGAGAGTGCAAAGGACGTGGTGAAGAGTTTGGTCGTCGAGGCCGGTGCGAAATAACTGTCCGCATTCCGCTGGTAAAGTGTGGCGCCGGTATCGGCGTCTTCCACCAGCAAGCCAAACGATGCTTTTAGAGCAGGCGGGCGGGCTAGGACAGTTTGGACGCGGGCGCCGAATCGAGCAAGATCGTTTGCCGCCTTATGCGATTTTCTAGACGGGAGGGGCGCTCCGCCCGAGATCAGCGCGAGGCTCCCGCAGGCTGCCAGGAGGAGCAGCGCGGTGCCTGCCGTGGCCAGCGGGCGAGAGGTTAGAGGCGTGTGAATCACCCAGCGATTATATCCGTTTGAAATGTCTTGCGCGGTTTTGACCGCACCCAGGATGCGTGGCGCAGATGCCGGGTTCACTGGTATCCTACCCGCTCAGCCCGACTTCAGAGGCGCCGCGATTTTCTGTAGCGCGGCAAACCAGGAGAATTCAAGATATGAACAACACACGGCGCTGTGCATTGCTGGTGATGCTCGCGGCTACAGCGGGCTTCCCCCTGAGAGCTACCGATAGAAACGCGATCCGCCTCGAGGACAGTGGCGAAGTCCTCAAGGAAGTTCTGAACGTCCCCGAGAATATTCCGCAAGGCCTCCTGGATAAATCCGAGTGTGTGATCGTGATTCCTTCGACGAAGAAGGCGGCCTTCATTCTAGGCGGCAGCTACGGCAAGGGAGCCATGTCCTGCCGTACGGGCGAGCACTGGAGGGGCCCGTGGAGCGCGCCGGTAATGATGGTCCTCGAGGGGGGCAGTGTGGGATTTCAGGCAGGCGGCCAATCCACCGATTTCGTCATTCTGGTGATGAACCCGCGCGGCGCGCTTTCGCTGCTTAGCAGCCAGGTAAAGATTGGAGCGGACGCCTCGGCGGCAGCTGGCCCCAAGGGACGCAACGCGCAGGCGGATACCGATGCCTACATGCGCGCGGAAATGCTCACGTATTCGCGCGCACAGGGGCTTTTCGCCGGAGTCTCGCTCACCGGTTCGTCATTGCGGCCCGACCGGGATGCCAACCGGAAGATCTATGGCGAACAAATCGACCCCCTGGAAGTGGTGCGCCGGGGAACGGCGAAGGCGCCGGCGGCGGCAATGCTATTGGTGGATACGCTGAATAAGCGCTCGCCTAAAAATCTCTCCGATCCAAAATCTCTCGAATAGCGGGCAGGAAAATCCATCGCGACCGGGGGCTGCTTTCCGCTCCGGCTGGTTTCGTAAGGGTGATGGGGGAAAGCACGCGCCGGGGTTGACAGCGGCACAAATATGACTTATAGTCACTTTCGACCAAAAGTCTATGAATAGACCGCCCGCCACCTCTCGTGTCCCCTCCCGCCGGATTCGCCGGAGCGCTGAATTGCGCGCACGCATCTACCACGAAGCCCTCCGGCTCTTCGCCCTGCACGGCTTCGCGGGCACCACCGTGGAGGACATTACCGAAGCGGCCGACGTGGGCAAGGGAACTTTCTTCAATTATTTCCCCAGTAAGGAAGATCTGCTCGCCGCGCTCGGGGCACAGCGTTTGGCCATCATCGCCCAGGCTCGCACGGAGGCCAACGCAGGCAGGCTTTCCATCCGGCAGATCCTCGACCGCATGAACGGAAGGCTGGCGAAGCTCTATAGCGAAAGTCCGGAGCTGGCCCGGAGCGTGCTCGTCGCACATGCCTCGAACCCGGAAGTTCGCGGGAAGCTGACGGCTTGCATGGGTCCGGCGCGGGAAATGCTCGCCGACGTGTTCCGCATAGGACAGAAGCGGGGTGAAATCCGGAAGAGCGTGAATCCGCTTCACTTGTCTCGCATCTATCAAAAGCTGTTTATGGGAATCGTCCTTGTTTGGGCAATTTATCCTGAAGGAGGGTTGGTGCGGCTGCTTGCGGAGGCGCGAGAACTGGTTTGGCCGGGAATCGAAGGCCGTGGCGCAGGCAAGGGAGGAGATTGAATGAAGGCGATGGAGTGGAAGGTGCGGAGCGGGAGATGGGGAGCAATACCGCTGCTCGCGTGCACTTGCTTGGCGGGAATGGCTCCTCAATCGCGTGCGCAAACCACTGCCGCTTCAACGGATGTCACCGCCGCCCAGCGATCACCGGTAGCGGGCACCATCTATTCCGGCAGCGCAGCAACGGGGAAAGCCACCGGCGGAGTGCTGAAATTGACGTTGGCAGAGGCCATTGACCGCGGGCTGAGACAGAATCTGGGGACGATGCTGGCGGGCCAACAGGTGGGGGCCGAGCGGGGAGAGCGGTGGGTGAAACTGAGCGCGCTCTTGCCCAACGCTTACTGGAATACCTCCGAGCATGCCAGCCAGATTGACCTGGCGGCGATGGGCATCAAGGCCCCGGGATTCCCGGTCATCGTGGGACCCTTCGGCTATTTCGATACGCGCGCCTACATGACGCAAAACGTTGTGAACCTGCATTCGCTCGACAATGTACACGCGGCCACGAGCAGCCGCAAGGCCGCGGAATACTCCTATAAGGACGCGCGGGAGCTGGTGGTGCTGGCGGTTGGCTTCAGCTATCTGGAGGTCATTGCCGACCGTTCGCGAATCCAGACCGCGGAGGCCGAGGTGAATTCGGCCCATGCCCTCTATATGCAGGCCTCCGACCAGTTGAAGGCAGGCACTTCGCCCGCGATCGATGCCCTGCGCGCGCAGGTCGAGTTCCAGACGCGCCAGCAGCAGTGGTTGGCGGCGACGAATGAATTTGAAAAGGACAAACTGGCCCTGGCCCGGACCATCGGATTGCCCGCGGGGCAAGAGTTCGAAGTGACCGACGTGATTCCCTACGGCCCGCTGGCCAAAATGACGACGGAAGAGGCGTTGCGGCGTGCCTATGCCTCCCGAGCCGATTACCAAAGCGCGCTGGCGCAGGTTCGCGCGGCTGAATTCGCCCGCAAGGCGGCTCGCGCCGAGTATTTTCCCACCCTTTCCGCCGCCGGCGATTATGGCGACATCGGAACCCGTCCCAACCAGTCCCATGGAACTTTCGATGTAGCGGCCACGATCTCAGTCCCCCTCTTTCAGGGCAACAAGGTGCATGGCGACGAACTGAAGGCCGAAGCCGCCCTGCAGGAGAGCCAGGCGCGCCTGGAGAATCTGCGCGGGCAGATTGACGAGGAAGTCCGGGCATCCCTCCTGGATATCGAGACAGCATCGCAACAGGTCAAAGTGGCGCAAAGCAATGTCGATCTTTCGCAAAAGACTCTCGAGCAATCACGAGACCGCTTCGTGGCCGGCGTGACCGACAACATCGAGGTGATTCAGGCGCAGGAATCGGTGTCTGCGGCCAACGAATCCCTGATCGCAAGCCTTTACAATTTCAACACCGCCAAGCTTTCCCTGGCGCGCGCCATCGGATTCGCGGAACAGGGCGTGCGGGATTACCTGAAAGGACGATGAGACATGGCTGAGAGCAGCAGCGCCGGAAGCACGCAACCAAGCAGCGAAAGTCACGGCAATCCCCCGGCTCCTCCGGCGCAAAAATCGAGCGCGCGCGCGAACGGGAAATTCCGGCTGCTTCTGATCCTGGGCGCCGCGCTGCTTCTGGTCACCGGCATTTTCCTCTGGCGATACCTTTCCACCTATGAATCCACCGACGATGCGCAAGTGGACGGGCACATCTATTCCGTCAGCGCGCGGATATCGGGCTACGTGAGCGAAGTGGACGTGCAGGACAACGAATACGTGGAAAAAGGCCAGGTCATCGTCCGTATCGATCCGGCGGAATACAAGGCGGCGCTGGATAAGTCCAAGGCGGAGATGGACTCCGCCGAAGCGGCGGCAAATGCGTTGCAACTGAACGTCCCAATCACCACAGTCAATACCGCCAGCCAACTTTCCTCCTCCGGCGCCGACGTGAACGCCGCCACAGCGGGAATTGCTGCGGCGGAAGATCAGGTCACGGCAGCCGAGGCCACGCTCCGCCAGGCGCAAGCAAAGGACACGAAAGCCCAAGCCGATCTGGTCCGCTACAAAGGGCTTGTGGAGAAACAGGATATTTCGCAGCAGCAATACGATCAGGCCATCACGGAAGCCGCGAGCACGGCCGCGACGGTGGCCGCGGCGCGCTCCTCGCTGGCCGCCGCCCGGCAGCAGGTGCAGCAGGCACAGGCGAAGCTCGCACAGGCTCAGGCGGGCTTGGTTTACGCCCACACTGGCCCGAGGCAGGTGGAGGCTACCCGCGCACAGGCGCAAGCCTCTTCGGCCAGCGTCGAACAGCGAAAGGCGCAAGTCGAGGAAGCGCAACTCGACCTGGATTACACGACGGTGGTGGCTCCCGTGAGCGGTGTGGTGAACAAGAACGTGGAGGTGGGCATGAACGTGGAGCCCGGCCAGGTGCTTGTCTCGATCGTCCCCATCGAAGACGTCTGGGTGACCGCAAACTTCAAGGAAACGCAATTGAGGAAGATGCGGCCCGGCCAGCGCGTCGCTATTCACGTCGATGCCTTCGGCAGGGACTACAAAGGACGCGTCCAGAGCATTGCCGGAGCCAGTGGGGCGCTGTTCAGCCTTTTGCCGCCGGAAAACGCCACTGGAAACTATGTGAAGGTGGTGCAGCGGATTCCCGTCAAAATCGTGCTCGATCCCGGTCAGAACAGCGACCACCTGCTGCGCCCCGGTATGTCCGTGGAACCGAAAGTCTATCTCCAATGAGCACGGAAGTCATCGCTCTGGGCGGCCGCGACGACGCCTGGAGGCCCGCCATCAATCCTTGGGTGATCGCCCTGACGGTCACTTTGGCCACCTTCATGGAGGTACTTGATACATCGATTGCCAATGTGGCGCTTCCGCACATCGCGGGCAGCCTCTCCGCGGGGCAGGACGAAAGCACTTGGGTCCTCACCTCCTATCTTGTGTCCAATGCCATCATCCTGCCCATGAGCGGCTGGTTTTCCTCGATGATTGGGCGAAAGCATTTCTACATGCTCTGCGTAGCCCTATTCACCCTGAGCTCGTTTTTGTGCGGGCTGGCTCCCAACCTGAGCATGCTTATTTTCTTCCGCATTCTTCAGGGGATTGGAGGAGGCGGATTGCAGCCGAGCGAGCAGGCCATCCTGGCGGACACTTTCCCTCCGGCCAAGCGCGGCATGGCCTTCGCGGTCTATGGCATGGCGGTGGTGCTGGCGCCAGCCATCGGCCCCACGCTCGGTGGCTGGATTACAGACAATTTCAGCTGGAGATGGATTTTCTATGTGAACGTGCCCGTGGGAATCCTGTCGTTACTTCTTACCTCCCGCCTGATCTACGATCCTCCCTTTTTGAAGCGGCAGAAATTCCGTGAAATGCGCGTGGATTACGTGGGCTTCGGCCTGCTGGCGCTTGGTTTGGGAACTCTTCAGGTGATCCTCGATAAAGGCCAAAGGGAAGATTGGTTTGAATCACATTTCATCGTCGTCCTGTGCGGAATTTCTTTTGTGGCGCTTGCGGCGGTGATCATCTGGGAACTCTGGTTTTCCAACCCGGTGATCGATCTGCGGCTCTTCAAAGACCGCTCCTTCGTCGTCGGGAATGTATTGATGTTCGTTCTGGGCATTGTGCTCTATGGCACCACCGTCCTTCTGCCCCTGATGATGCAGACGCTGCTCGGCTACACGGCGCAATTGGCCGGGGAGGCCCTTACGCCCGGGGGGTTCGCCATCATGATCTGCATGCCTCTGGTGGGCTTTCTTTTGGGGCGGATCAGTCCCCGGCCGCTGCTCATCTTCGGGCTGGTGATCCTCTCTCTGGCTATGTTTCACATGACCAGTTTTAACCTCGGCGTGGATTTCCGAACGGTAATGATGGCCCGCATCTACCAGTCGGTGGGTCTGGCGTTTCTCTTCGTGCCCATTAACACGGTGGCCTATGCCTCGCTGGCCAAAGAGAAAAACAATGCAGCGAGCGGGCTGATCAATCTCTCACGAAACATTGGGGGGAGCGTGGGTATCTCGTTTGCGGCCACCATGCTGGACCGGCGAACGCAGGTGCATCAGGTGTATCTCTCGGCGAAAACCACTGCCGGATCGGCCGATTTTCAGGGTCTGCTCCGCGGTGCGCAACGCGCCCTCATGGAGCATGGCTCCCCGGCGCAGCTGGCCCTTCGTCAGAGTTACGGGCTGGTCAGCGCCACCATACAACGGCAGGCGGCCATGCTGGCCTACATCGACAATTTTTCCGTTTTTGCCGTGGCCGTGATCTGTATGGTCCCTTTGGTCCTTCTCTTGAAAAAGAGCAAACCTGGCGGAGCGCTGCATGTACACTAGCGGGGCCGGAGGGCCACGCCATCGTGGGTATGAAGGTACGCGTGATCACCATCGAGAGGGAATTCGGCAGCGGAGGCGCGGCCATCGCGCGAAAGATTGCCGAGCGGCTGGGATGGAAGCTCTGGGATCAGGCCTTGAGCGTGGAAATCGCAGCGGCCGCGCACTTGACGCCGGAGGTGGCGGAGCGTTTTGACGAGCGACGCGACCCACTGCTCTACCGCCTGGCGAAGGTCTTTGCCCGGGGAAGTTATGAGCGGAGCCTTCCGCTGGAAGGCAGTGAGGTATTTGACACCGACCGGATGGTCCGGATGGTAACCAGGGTGATCGAGAATGCCGCTGCTTCGGGCAATTGCATCATCGTGGGCCGGGGTTCGTCCTTCATCCTGAGGAATCGGCCGGATGCCTTCCACGCCTTCATCTACGCGCCGATGGAGGAAAAGATCCGGCGGCTGCTGGAGACGGGAATCAGCGAAGCGGAGGCCGTGCACCTGCTGGGAACGATTGATAAGGAGCGCGCCGCTTTTGTCAAACAGTATTTTGGGAAGGACTGGCCCACGCGTTATCTCTACCATCTGTGGATCAATTCCGATCCGGGCGATGAATATGTGATGGCCGCGATCTTGGCCTCCATTGCCAATCTGGAATCCGGTCCCTTCCTGGGACGGCGGACCACTCTCGCCTAGCCGGGTCAACGGCCGCCAGGCGTCATTTACCCGGCTGCTGCCATGCAGCGGGGCGGCCGGCCGTATTGTGAGGATCTTGTGGCCAGAATCTGTCCGATGTGCGAGCGGCGCAAAGCGGAACGGCTCTGTCCCGCACGGGGAGACTTTATCTGCGCCGTGTGCTGTGGCCGGGAGCGTGAAGTGAGCATTGATTGCCCGCGTGATTGCAGCTACCTGCTCGGCGCGCGGCGCTATGAGGCAGAGCATCAGCACCCCATAGACCCGAGGGAAGTACCCTTCCCCGAGGTTCATTTGCCTTCCGCGAGCCTGAATGCCATCCTGCCGCTGCTTAGCGCCGCGGCCGGCGCCGTCCTTCAATTCTCAAGTGCCCATGGCGACCTGCTCGATGCGGACGTGATCGCTGCGGTACATGCTCAGGCGGAAGCTTTTCGCACCCTGGATTCCGGCCTGTACTACGAGAATCCTCCCCCCGGCGCGCTCGCTGGCGCTTTGTACCGTGAGCTATCGAAGGCCTTGGAGGCCTTCCAGCAGGCAGATCGGCCCGGCAGCGCTCCGGGGCGCGTGCTGCCTTATGGAATTTTCACCATGCTGGTGTTTCTGCTGCGCATCGGGAAGGTGCAGGGCTCGCCACGCCCGCGTTCGCGAGCATTTCTTGATTTTCTTCGCAAGAGCTTTCCTTCAGCGGCCCGCATTCCGGAGGAAAGCCCGCGAATCATTTACCCCTGATAGCGGGCGAGCGGTATTTCAGGCAGATTGCTTCGACGTCCGCTTTGGCTGCCATCCTCCGCAGGCGTTCAGGTCCAGGCTCAATTGTGATTCCCGCGAATCCTTTGCGGCTAGGGGCGAGGGCCGCGATGCAAGCGAATATTTCCTGCGCAGATCGGCTATGCGCCGAGACATTTCCTGTTGATAGGCCTTTGGCGGGTAGGCTTGGCTCCCATACCAGCCGCGGTACTGGGCCGCGAGCCGTGGGAATTTGCGCCCGATAAACTGCAGGAACGGCTGCTGCGCCGAGGGCATCAGGAAAAGAACGCTCCCGGCCAGCCATTGCGCTCCGGCCGCCTTGGCCGCACTGGCGAGTGCATCGAGATCTTCCTGATGATCGGTCAGATGCGGAAGGATGGGCATCACATTCACTCCGGTCGCCAGCCCCGCTTCCCGCAGCCTTCGCACTGCCTCGAGACGTAGGGAGGGAAGTGGAGCGCGCGGCTCCAACAGGCGCGCCAGCCGGGGCCGCAATGTGGTGATGGTGATGTTGATGTATAGCTCAGAGCGCTGTGCGATTGCCCGCAGCAGGTCCAGGTCTCGGACGATGCGGTTGGATTTCGTAGTGATCGAAAGGCACAGCCCTTCGTGTTCCGCTATCTTTTCCAGAATCGAGCGCGTGGCCGCAAAATCATTCTCGGCTGGCTGGTAGGGGTCGGTGGCTGTTCCGATCGCGATGTGCTCCCCCCACTCGCGCCTGCGGGCGAGGTCCCGTTCGAATAGTTCGCCGGCATTTTCTTTTGCGAAGATTTTGCGCTCAAAATCCTGGCCATCGAGTTCCATGAATTCGTGAGTGTAGCGGGCGTAGCAATAACCGCAGCCAAATTCGCAGCCCCGATAGGGGTTTACAGTCCATCGAAAGGGGACACGGGTGGAATTGCAGCGATTGAGGATCGATTTTGCCGGCAAAAGAAAGTATTCGGTGCCCCGTTTCGCATTGCTGCGCGGGGAGGATGCGGCGAGGCGGGCAATGCCGACCAGTTTTGCCGGCGTCTCCGGTTCCGGGTGGGTAGTCCGGAATTGGTCCGGGGCGGTTTCGGCAAGCTCACGTGCGCCGTGGCGTACGACACCGGGGAATAACGTGAGACTGGCGGTCTCAGAGCGATTTCCGCGGTGGTCATGCCGGGGAGCAGGCTCGAGAGTGGGTGAAGTGGCCATGCACAGCCTCGCCAGAGGTTGTAGAGCGATTCTATTCGCCTTTTGTTCTCCTTGTCAATATAAATCTTCGCTTCTTATTCGCCTCTGCGCCGCCTGGCTGATGCGGGGCTGCGTGGCGGTGCCCGCGGCCAGAACAGGCCTAGGGAAGGGAAGGTGCGGCCGGGCGCCAAAGATGTACCGCGCCATCCTCAGGGCCCAACAGTCCCAGAAGCTCGGCAATCGTTTGCTGGTGCAGGGGATGGCGAAGGCCGGGAGCGATCTCCGCCAGTGGGACTAACACGAAGCGCCGCTGAGCAAGACGGGGGTGAGGAACTTCGAGTTCGGGGAGTTGGATGACGCTGCTGCCATAGAGAAGCAGGTCCATATCTATCGTGCGAGGGCCGCTCTTGATCAAACGTTTGCGCCCCATGCTCCGCTCGATCATCAGTAGTGTGTGCAGCAGATGAAGAGGCAACGCTCTCGTCTCAATTTCCACCACACAATTCAAGAACCAGCCCTGGTCGGTCATTTCACGAGGTTCGGTCTCATAGAATGACGATCGCCGGACAACCTGCACCGCGTGCCCCGGAAGTGCGGAGATGGCCTGATGAAGGTTTGCTTCGCGGTCCCCCAGGTTGGAGCCCAGACCTAGGAAGGCGGTTTTCCAGCCGCGGGCAGGCTGGCCGGCTGTACGCCCGGGGCGATCCACTTGTGGTTGGGAAGGCTGATTCAAAAAAGCCTGGGCTGGCGCTGTGGCTCGGCCATGCCAAAGTATTTGTAGGCGAGAGCCGTGGCCATGCGGCCGCGCGGCGTGCGATCGAGAAGGCCAAGCTGCATCAGGTAGGGCTCGTAGATTTCCTCAATGGCATCTTCCTCTTCGCCGAGCGAGGCGGCAATGGTATTGACGCCGACAGGCCCGCCGGAATATTTCTCGAGGATTACGAGCATGAGATTGCGATCCACCTCATCGAGGCCATGGTCATCGATGCCGAGCATTTGAAGCGCGGCGCGAGCTGATTCGAGCGTGACGCGGCCACTGGCGCGCACCTGGGCGAAATCGCGCGCGCGCCGCAGCAGACGATTGGCCACACGCGGAGTGCCACGCGAGCGGCGGGCAAGCTCGGCGGCACCTTCTTCATCTATCTCGATGCCGAGAATGCCGGCGGAACGGCGGATGATCACCTCGAGCTCCTCCGGCGTATAGAAATCGAGCCGGTGGACGATCCCGAAACGCGAGCGGAGCGGGGCCATAATGAGACCGGCGCGAGTGGTGGCGCCTACCAGCGTGAAGCGGCTAATGTTCAAATTGTGGATGCGTGCGCCAGGCCCCTGGCCGATCACCAGATCAATGCGGAAATCCTCCATCGCGGGATAGAGAATTTCCTCGAGGGCTGCTTGCAGACGGTGAATTTCGTCGAGAAAGAAGAGTTCCCGCCGCTCGAGGGAAGTCAGGATGGCAGTCAGATCGCCTTTCTTTTCCAGCAGCGGGCCGGAGCTGGTTTGGATGGAGGCGCCCATTTCGTTGGCGAGAATCTGTGCGAGGCTCGTCTTGCCGAGGCCCGGTGGACCATAGAGCAGGACGTGATCCAGTGCTTCGCCGCGTGAGAGGGCGGCTTCGACCGCGATGGCCAGATTTTCCTTCACGCGAGTCTGGCCAATGAAATCCGACAGACGCTTGGGGCGAACGCTGGCCTCGATGCGCGCATCTTCATCGAGCGGCTGGCCGGAAACAACCCGTGTGCGGGGAGGCTGAGAATCGGAACGGTTTTCGGCGGCGCTCATTTGGCCTCGGAGGAAGGTGCGTCGGCAGATCGTTTTTGTGACGCTCCGGCAAGCCGACGGAGCGCAGAACGCAGGCGCTCCTCGAACCCAACGGAATCCTGCACGCCACGGGTATCGTCGATGGCTTTCTCCACATCGCGGCGATCGTATCCGAGGTTTAGAAGAGCCGAGCCAACGTCGCTCTCCACCGCTGAGCGTGGCGTGGCTTTCCCGCCCGGGGCTGGTTCCAGGCCCGCCATGCGGTCGCGCAGTTCCACCACGATCCGCTCGGCAGTCTTTCTGCCTACGCCGGGGATGCGGGTGAGCTGGGCGATGTTGCCTTCACGGATGGCGGGCGCCAGCTCATCTAAATTCATCCCGGATAGTATCTTCAGTGCGAGCGAGGGTCCCACACCCGAAACAGCTAGGAGCATTTCGAAGCACTGCTTTTCTCGCACGGTGAGGAAGCCGTAGAGTGCGATCTGGTCCTCGCGCAGATGGGTGTGGATCAGCAGGGTCACCTCGTTGTGGAGCGTCCCCAGACAGCTGTAGGTGGAAAGCGGGATGTGCACCTGGTAGCCAACGCCGTGTACATCGAGAATCACATAAGCCGGATTTTTTTCCGCAAGCATTCCTCGAAGCTGGCCGATCATCGAAAGTGATTATTCACCGCCGCTGCCGGGGTGTCAACGCGGACGCTCCGGCAGCTGCACCCTGGCTCGGCGAGCGCATGCGCGAAAGGAGGAGCAGCGCAACGATTGCTTTCCTTGCACCGAGTGCCTCGTCTAATCCCGTGAAGTCACCTTAAGGAGGAATTTCCGATGTTGCGGACCAAGGCATTACGTATGGCAGGGATTCTTTTCGCTTTGGCGCTGGCGTTGCCGACCCTGGCGGCACCGCATGGCCCCAAACAAACAGGAAATCAGCTTCGGGGAACCATCACTCTTTTCTCTTCGGCAAAGTTTGCGGGGCAAGAACTGAAGGCCGGAAATTACGACGTATCGGCTGCCGGAGATAAGGTAAAGATCTCGCGGGACGGCAGGAAGGTGGCCGAAGCTCCCGCGGAATGGAAACAAGGGCCGAAGCCTCGGGTGAGTTCGGTGGTGCTGGATTCAAACAACGCGATCAAAGAGATCCACTTCAGCGGCAAGGATCACTATGTAGCGCTGGAGTAATGAGGCGGCTTACCAGCCAGCCGCATTGCTGGAGCGATCGGGTGGCGGGGCGAATGATTGCGCCGCCACCCTCTTTTTCGCTGCCGCTTCCGGGGCGAACTCCGCGGTATCTTAGCGGCGCGCGCGGTCTCGACGGATGGCTTCCTCGATCAGAGAGCCGAGCTGCCCGCGAGTCATACTCACCTCCGCGTTCATTTCGGAGCCGGAGGTCACCATGTCCTGGCATTCGCCGGGCTTTGGCTCGCCGAGGCCGTAATGCCTGCGGGCGGCCAGAAGTTTTTCCACATTTTCAAGGGAAAGCAGCTCCTGCCTGCCAAGTAGCTGGGTGAAAAGGGAGACCATCGCGCAGTGCTCCGCGATTTCCACGCGGTAACATGCCCAGCGAAGACTGGATCCGCAGGTGACCAGGCCGTGATTGGAAAGCAACACGGCATCGTGGGTCTCGACAAAGGGTTCGAGCACCGCGGCCACATCACGGGTTCCAGGAATGGCGAAAGCAGCCACGGGTACGGGTCCTAGGGCAATCACGGCCTCGCCGAGCAACGCGCGGTCGAGCGGCATGCCCGCCACGGCATAGGCTGTGGCCACGGGAGGATGGGCGTGGCAGACGGCATGCACGTCCGGCCGACGGCGGTAGAAAAGTAGGTGCATCTGCATTTCTGAAGAAGGCTCGCCCTCTCCTGAGAGTTTGCAGCCTTCGAGATCGGTGACCACCAGATCCCGAGGATCAAGCGTGCCTTTGCAGACGCCGGTGGGTGTGGTGAGAATGCGGCCGTTGGGAAGGCGAACCGAGAGATTCCCATCGGCGGCGGGAACAAAGCCGCGGTCTGCAAGCTTGCGCCCCGCCGCGCAAATGTCGCGGCGAAGCTCCTCTTCACTCTTCCCTTCAAGGGAAGAGTTGGGATGCGGAGACATGCCTCGTAGTCCCGCCTTTCATGTACGTGCCACCACAAGAGCGTGGGCCGAGGCCGGGAAAAAAAATCGGCGGCCGCTCAGGCGTAGATGCCGCGCAGCTTCAGCACTGAAGCAACGCGGTCAATGGCCAGCATATAGGCAGCGATGCGGTTATTGACGCCGTGAGTTTCGGCATAGCGCACCACTTCCTCGAAGCTGTGTTCCATCACGTCTTGCAGGCGCTCGTTCACTTCCTTCTCGCGCCAGAAAAAACCCTGCCGGTCCTGGACCCATTCAAAATAGCTGACGGTGACGCCGCCGGCGTTGGCCAGAATGTCGGGAATAATAAAGACGCCCTTTTGGCCGAGAATTTCATCGGCGGGCGGCGTGGTGGGGCCATTGGCGCCTTCGATGAGGATGCGCGTCTGAACGCGGTGGGCATTTTCGCTGGTGATCTGATTTTCCATGGCGGCGGGAACAAGAATATCGCAGGGGCTGAAAACGATATCTTGCGAGGTGAGTTTCTCGCCGCCGGCGGGAAAGTCCTGAAGCGGTTTGTGCTGGGTATAGACCCAGTCGATGACCTTTGGAATGTCGAAGCCCTTCTCGTTATAGAGGGCGCCGCTGACGTCGCCGATGCCGATGATGTGATATCCGGCCTGCTGCATGAGCATGGCGGCCATGGAACCGACGTTGCCAAAACCCTGGATGACCACGCGGCAATCCTTGCGTTCGAGGCCGAGCTTGGCGATGGCCTTATCGCAGACAATCTGCACGCCGCGGCCGGTGGCCTCCTTGCGTCCGAGCGAGCCGCCGAGGGCCAGAGGCTTGCCTGTGACGACGGAGGTGACGGTATGGCGAACGTGCATGGAATAGGTGTCCATCACCCAGGCCATCACCTGCTCGTTGGTGTTCATATCCGGAGCGGGAACGTCGCGCTCGGGACCGATCCATTCCGAAATTTCGGCGGTATAGCGGCGGGTGATTTTTTCCAGCTCGCGCATCGAGAGATGGGAGGGATCGCAGATCACGCCGCCCTTGGCTCCGCCGAAGGGGATGTTGACGACGGCGCATTTCCAGGTCATCCAGGCGGCCAGCGCACGCACTTCATCGAGGGTCACGTGGGGTGAGTAACGGATCCCGCCCTTGCCCGGCCCGCGAACCAGAGAGTGGTGGACACGATAGCCGGTGAAAACCTCGAGGTTCCCGTTGTCCATGCGCACGGGAATGTATACGGTGATTTCCTTGTTGGGGTACCGCAGGAAACGATAGAGGCCTTCTTCGAGGCCCAGCTTTTTCGCCGCCACTTCGAAGCGCGCTTCGGCGCATTCGTAGACGTTCAATTCATTGGTTACCAAGGCGCTACCCATTCCAGAACTCTCCTCGAAAAAATCGCGCGCCGCCCTCACCGGCGTACCGCGGGCTTTCCCCGCTGCCGGGAATAAAGGCCAAACGGCGTGACGGCCAGTATACGAACAGTCTGAGACGCGCGCAAGAATAGCCTTGCGACGCGGGAAGCGAAGCGCCACGGCTGGAGGCATCCCGGCTGGGGAACAAGCCGGCAGCCGCACCGGCAACAGGACCCGGCGGCGGAGCACCGCGGCCCCTTGCAAGGATTGTTAGACTCTGCACCGGGCACGGCCACGGATGAAGCTGCGCAGAAGAAGATGCGTGAGGCGGACGGGATCGTGGCGCACCAGGCCACTGCGAAGGGCCAGGTCGCCGGCGACGTAGCCGACTCCCATGCGGTCCAGCTCCTCGAAGAGAGGAGCAACGGGTTCCGCGCCCTCCGCACGGTAGCGGCGAAGAGCCGCGCGGCCCACCGGAGTGCGATTCACCACCACCCAATCGAACAGGCCCTCGCGGGAATGCTGGTAGATGGCGCGCAAGTGGTCGGGAAAGGTGAAGCCATCGGTTTCACCGGGCTGGGTCATCAGGTTGCCGATATAGACGCGCGTGGCGCGGGTCTTCATCAGCGCGTCGGTAATTCCGGAAACCAGAAGATTGGGAATGATGCTGGTGTAGAGAGAACCGGGGCCGATGAGGATGAGGTCGGCGCGGCGAATGGCTTCAAGGACCTCGGGCAAGGGGCGCACGCTGCGGGGATTGAGCTGGATGCGGCGGATGCGCTGGTGAGAGCGGGAGACGCGCGTCTCACCGCTGACGCGAGAGCCATCGGCGAGGGTGGCCACCAGAGTGACGTTCTGCGCGGTGGAGGGGAAAATCCTGCCGCGGATGGCGAGGACCTGTGCGGAGAGGCGGACCGCCTCGGGGAAATCGCCGGTGACATTGGTGAGAGCGGTGAGGAAGAGATTGCCGAAGCTGTGGCCGGAAAGGCCGCGTCCGACCGGGAAGCGATATTGGAAGAGCCTGCCAAGCAGGGCTTCATCTTTCGAGAGGGCGACGAGGCAATTACGAATGTCGCCGGGAGGAAGCACGCGATACTCGCGGCGGAGGCGGCCGGAGCTGCCACCATCGTCGGTGACCGTGACGACGGCGACGAGGTCTGCGATGGGGAGCTTCACACGGTCAGTGCGGCGGCGGGCGACATATTCCTTGAGGCCGCGAAGAAGCGTGGAGAGGCCGGTGCCGCCGCCCATGGCCACGACGCGGACGGGGCGGGGCGAACCTGGCAGCCGCTTTTCCACGGGGGAGATAGCTACTCGCCGGAAGCGCCGCGCTCGGGATAGAGCAGTTCGGTGAAACGCGGGTCGTCCTGAAGAAAAGCGAAATCGGGATCGTTGCGAGCCTGGTAGCGATTTTCGGGGCGAAGAGCGATGGCGCGCTTAAGGCGCTCGATGGATTCCTCGGCTTCGCCGGTGAGGCAATCGAGAGCGGCCATGGCGTAGACGATGTGATCGGCCTTGGGCGCACCGCGCAGGGCGCGGTCGAGCGATACGCGAGCATCGTCCCAGCGGCCCAGATTCATCATGGCAATGCCCTGGGTGTAGTGGTCCTCGGGAGTCCTGGGGGCCGGGGCCGCGGAACGAGAGAGGCGCTGCTGGCAGATGTGGAAGTGCATGCGTGCACGATCACCCAGCTCCTTATTGGCGCCCTCGGCGACCTTCTGAAAGAGCTGGATGGCGCGGTGAAATTTCTGCTGCTGGAAATGGGCCAGGGCTTCCTCATAGAGCTTGAGCTGGAGGCGGACCTCGCCGGTGGCCGTCTCCCGGAGGCTGTGGCCGTTATCGGGGGATGGGGATAAGCCCCTCTTATTCTTGGATTTAGAAGGTTTGGAGGGAGCTGCCGAAGAGCGACGGCGCCTGGCCAACTTGTGGCTCGCTGCCATGTCAAGTAACGCTAGCAGAAATTCGGGTGCGCGTCAATGCGGGAATGAGGAGGGGGTCGGCGGAGGGCGATGCGGGAGGCGAAGAGAAGGGGAAGAAGCCGAAATATACGATTTAAATTGACGATCACGAAAATCTAACCCATTGAATATAAACGGTTTACTAAAAAAGTCGATGGAAATCGTGTGACGATCAGGCGGGTGGCATTTGAAGGCCAAAAGCGGGCTAAATGCCCGCCAATCGAGGCGGGGCGCGGGGAAGACCCGGCAGGAAGCGCAGGGGCGAAGGGCAGAGCGGGCAAGGGGCGAGGCGGACCAGGGATGGGCGAGATGGCATGAAATGGGCGCGCATTTGCGATGATGCGAGGCATAGAGGCCAGCAAAAATAGGGCGCCAGGAATGGGATTATCTCCTTTGGAAACTTGCGGGAGAGAGGGTGCGTGCGCTTCGAACGCTAAAAAACACGCTAGCACGAGTATACAGGAAACCTGCTGATTTGCAAGGGGATTTTGGGATTTGAGGAGGATTTTGGGAGGCGGGTGGTGAAAATAAAGGGGTTAGGGGAAGAGG